>Ga0181569_10000399_pt1 | contig 33460 bp, 30 predicted proteins | sample 101ome_19_FD_132452 | JGI IMG/M metagenome (GOLD analysis project Ga0181569, IMG submission 132452) | Coastal salt marsh microbial communities from the Groves Creek Marsh, Skidaway Island, Georgia - 101405AT metaG (megahit assembly) | ecosystem: Environmental > Aquatic > Marine > Intertidal...
ACGACGTGGGCGTTGGGGACGAGGTCGAGGGCGTCGATTCGGGCTTGGACGTCTTCTTGGGCGTCGGTGCTGGCGTCCAAAAGGAGAAGGACCGTGGAGGCGCTGGAGGCCTTGGCCAAGGCGCGGCGAATGCCTTCGGCTTCGACGTCGTCGTCTGTGTCTCGCAGGCCCGCCGTGTCGATGAACCGGAAACGGAGGCCGTCGAGGGTACAGGCGTCCTCCACCGTGTCGCGGGTCGTGCCGGGAATGTCCGAGACGATGGCCCGGTCGTCGCCGAGGAGGGCGTTGAGCAGGGTGGACTTGCCGCGGTTTGGGGCGCCGACAATGGCGACGGGGATGCCTTCTTTCATGGCGTTGCCGGTCGCGAAACTGTCCGCGAGGCGTCCGACGCGGGAGAGGAGGTCGGCGAGCAGGGCGTCGAACCGTTCGCGGTCCGCGAACTCGACGTCCTCCTCGGCAAAATCGAGCTCGAGTTCGAGGAGGCCGGCAAAGCCAATCAGGGCTTCGCGCAGGGCGTTGATCTCGCGGGCGAAGCCGCCTCGAAGTTGGTCGAGTGCGAGGCGGTGTGCGCCGGCGTGTTCCGCGGCGATGAGGTCGGCGACGGCTTCGGCCTGGGTGAGGTCGAGTCGTCCGTTGAGGAAGGCGCGCTGGGTGAATTCACCGGGACCGGCTTGGCGGCAACCGGCTTCGATGAGGGCCCGCATGACCTCGCGTTGAATGAACTGCGAACCGTGGATGTTGAATTCGACCGTGTCTTCGCCGGTGTAGGATCCGGGACCGCGAAGGACGAGGGCGAGGCCTTCGTCGAGGACCGTGCCGTCGGCGTCGCGAAAGCGGCCGAAGGTGACGGAACGGTCGGCCACCGAGTCGAGGGGCTTGGAGAAGACTTTGGAGCCGAGGGCGAGGGCGTCGGAGCCGGAGATGCGAACCACCGCGATGCCACCTGCACCTGGGGCGGTGGAGATGGCGCAAATCGTGGCGCCGTCAACTGCGTCGCGAAGGGGGGAGTTCATGGCGCGAATTTGGCCTAAATTTGCCGCGCATTCACAATTCAAGGCGACTCATTCGCCGCGCAACCCAATCCACACGACATGAGCGTTCTCGTCAACCGCGATTCCAAAATCATCGTACAAGGCTTTACTGGAGGCGAAGGGACCTTCCACGCAGGCCAAATGATTGAATACGGCACCAACGTTGTTGGCGGTGTGACTCCCGGAAAGGGAGGCCAAACCCACCTCGATCGACCCGTGTTCAACACGGTCGCGGATGCGGTCGCGGAGACCGGTGCGGATGTGAGCATTGTGTTTGTGCCGCCCGCGTTTGCAGCCGACGCCTTGATGGAAGCGGCGGACGCCGGCATCAAGGTCATCGTGGCCATCACCGAGGGCATTCCCGTGGCGGACATGGTCAAGGTCAAGGCCTACATCGATCAGCGCGACTGCACCCTGATCGGCCCCAACTGCCCCGGCATCATCACGGCGGGTCAAGCGAAGGTGGGCATCATGCCTGGCTTCATCTTCGAGCCAGGCGTCGTGGGCATCGTCTCCAAGTCGGGCACCCTCACGTATGAGGCGGTCGACCAGTGCACCAAGGCGGGCCTCGGCCAAACCACGGCCATCGGCATCGGCGGCGACCCGATCATCGGCACCACGACCCTCGAAGCGGTCAAACTTCTCATGGCAGACGACGAAACCAAGGGCATCGTGATGATCGGCGAGATCGGCGGTGACCTCGAAGTCCAAGCGGCTCGCTGGATTCAGGCGAACGGCACCAAGCCCGTCGTCGGGTTCATCGCGGGCGTGACGGCTCCCAAGGGCCGCACCATGGGCCACGCGGGCGCCATCGTGTCCGGCGAAGACGAGTCGGCCGAAGCCAAGAAGCGTGTCATGCGCGAGTGCGGCATCCACGTGGTGGACAGCCCTGCGGACATCGGCTCCAAGATGGCCGAGGTCCTCTCTGCCGTCCTGGCGTAAGTCAGGACAACAATGGGTGTGCTTGCGGCGGTGGAGGGTGAAGCCCTTGGCCTTGTTTACCTTGTCCCTCATGAAACACCAAATTGTCCAGGCCGCGATCCTCTTTGGGGTTGGCGGCTTTTCGTTCGCTTGCCACTCACAATCGCAAATCCCTGCGACGCCATCCCACGAAAAACTTCGTGTTGGCGCCATGGAGCTGGCCCGCGGAGTGGCCACCGCAGGCACGTCCAACGACCTTGCCGCACTCGCCGAAGTCATGCCCACTTGGTCTGCGTTTGAGTCCGCATTTGACGAGTCCCTCGGACGACAAGCTGCAGAGGAGGTCGTTCAAATTCGCGAGGCCTGGAAGTCCGAAGAATTCTGCGACGAGTGGGTTAGGAGTTACCGGCGTTCGTGCGCTCAAGATGACTTGGAATTCATGTATTTGAAGCCCGTTGAGGTGATCTACGTGAAATGCGGAAAGGAATTGGATGACGGAGTGCCTGACCACGTGTGTTACACCAACGTTCGGATTGTGGACGGCAAGGGGAAGGAGGGCATCATGCGCATGCTTGCGATCGTGGATCGCGGCCAACTTTGGCTCGCCGACGAAGTGGAGATCAGGTAGCTGTTCATTTCACGTCACTGGCCTTGATGAATTTGAGTAGTTTTAGGCGAGCAACCGGCCGTTTAAGGCCAATCAGGAAATGAACCATGGAAGGAATGACTTGGATGTGGGCGTTGGGAGGAGCCGTGCTAGGCTGGCTGATTGGGAAGTGGATGACCTCGTCGAAGGCTGCAGCCAAACACGCTCAAGCGCTCACTGAACACGAAGCAACTCGGTTCGCGTTGGAGAAGGAGGTGGTCCGCCTCGAGAGCGAATTGAAATCGCGTCGAGAGGCTTTGGATTCCACGAAAGAGGCGCTATTGGACACGTTCAAATCGGCGGCCAACGAAGCTCTCCAAACGAGCAACAAGCAGTTTTTGGAATTGGCGAAGGAAAACCTTCAGGGGACGGTGAAGCAGGCGGAAGGAAATTTGGACCAACGAAAGGCAGCCATCGAGGAGCTGCTCAAGCCTTTGCGTGAGTCCATTGACAAGCACAAGCAGCGAACCGACCAAGTGGAAAAGCAGTCCATGGAGACGTTTGGCAAGGTGGCCGAAATGTTGACGGGGCTGAAGGGTAGTCAGGATTCGTTGGAAAAACAAACCGGCGCCCTTGTAACGGCGCTCAAGAACCCGCGCGTGCGTGGACGGTGGGGTGAGATCGGCCTCCGGCGCGTGGTGGAATTCTCGGGCATGACGGCCCATTGCCACTTCACCGAGCAGACGTCCACCACCACGGAGGAGGGCCGTTTGCGGCCAGACATGGTGGTCAACCTCCCCGACAACAGAAACATCGTGGTCGACTCCAAGTTGCCACTCGACGCGTTCATGGAAGCCCTTGAGACGCCCGGAGAGGATGCCAAAGTTGCGCTCATCGAAAAGCACGCCAAGGCCCTCCGTCTCCACATGAACCAGCTTTCGAAAAAGGAGTACTGGGCCCATTTCGAAACAGATGCCGATTTTGTGATTCTCTACCTCGAAGTGGAGTCGGCCTTCGCCGCTGCCATTGACGTCGATCCCAAGTTGATCGAAGACGGACTCCAGAACAAAATCATCTTTGCTACGCCCACAACGTTGATTGCGATTTTGCGCTCCATTGCCATTACGTGGCAGCAGCACGAATTGAACGCCAACGCGCAACTGATTGTCGACAAGGCCGCGGAGCTACACGGACGACTCACCACGTACGCAGGGCACATTGCCGGCGTCGGAAAGGGGCTCCAGACGGCTGTCAAGAAATACAACGACGCGGTGGGGTCGTGGGACAGCCGCGTGGTTCCTGCGGGGAGAAAGCTCGAAGAACTCCACGGCAAAATTCAGGACGAGGGATTGAACAAGGCGCCGTTGGTCGAGGAGTCGTTGCGCGCACTGTCTTCCGGCGACCCCGACGAATCCTCGCCCACCGATTCGGCATCGTTGGACTGATCTCGCTCCCTTGGACCCCATTGTGGGCGTCCGGGACGAATTACTTGATGACGGCAAACGACCCGTGCAACTCGATTGCGCCGGGTTCGGTGTACTCCGTCGTTCCTAGCTCTGTGGTGACGGTGATTTGTTCTTCCGTGCGGTTGATGTGCAAGATGTAGTAGTACTGTCCGGCAGAAACCTCGTCGCCGGGCAACCAACCGAGCGTGCTGCCAAAGTCGTCCGAACGGTAGACTTCGGTGCCCCACCGGTTGAAGATTCGAACGGTGGAGTAGGGGAATTGTCCGAGGTTGGGCACTCGGAAGCGGTTGTTTCGGTCGTCGTTGCCCGGAGTGATGACGTTGGGCACAATCAAGTCGCATACCACGACTTCGACGGCTACCGTGCCGACCCCAAGGACGGGACAAGGTCCCTCCGTGATGGATTCCGCGACGTAGGTGCCCGATTCGGACACGGAGAAACTCAGTTCGTTGGAGACAGGAATTCCTGTGATGTTTCCCAATGGCGTCCACGTCCATTGCACGTCGGGGTTGTCTTGGGCCAAGTATCCGGGCACGCTGATCCACTCTTCTTCTCCAGCACAAAACGTCCTTTCGTCGTCCCAAACCACCGTCAAATCATCTTCGTTCAGGACTTCCACGAACAGCGAATCGCTTTGGTCAGGACACCAAGGGTCCAAGAGTGTCGCCACGTAATGCCCTTCAGCTTCGACGCCCGCGTTGGGCAACGTCACAGACGGCCCGTTGAATTCGAACCCGTCAGGTCCACTCCAGGAAATGTTACCACCCGAGGCGCTGAATTCGGCGGGTTGGCCTTCGCAAGAGGCGGCATCTTCCGACATGATTGGAGGGCCAAGAGGATCATGAACAACGACCGTGATGGTGTCGTTCGCGATGGCGCACTCCCCCGTGTACCCTTGGACGACGTATTCGCCCGCCAGCGGATGCACCGCCGAGCCAAGCTCCACGGAGATGCCTTGCCCCGTGTAGGCGTTGGGCCCCGTCCACTGGTACAAACCGTTCTCGACCGGGTTCACCTCCAATGCAAGTGGTTCACCAAAGCATACGTTCACGGTCTGGTTGACAGCCTGGTACTTGAGGGCGCCGTAGTCGCTGAAATACCCAAACCGCGTCCCCGTAAAACTTCCTCCGTGGATGATGCCAAGGTGAAAAGCGTTCGAGCTGTTTTCGATTCGTGACGGGGCCAAAACAGGCACGACCTCCTCAATCTCCAACTGCGCAAACATCCACGATCCGTCCGTTCCGGGAACTTCTGAAAAGTCCGCGGCGCTGATGACATCGGCATCCCCATTGAAGGTGAAGTTGTCTTCTCCGCCTGAAGGAACGAGCAGGTTGATGCCGATGAATTCGTCGGTCGAACGCACGAAGGTGACGGAAGTGGATCCCGTGCATTTCACGCTCGGGAGCAATGCGCCTCCCAATTCGCATCCAAACCCGGTCATTTGCCACACCGCAACAGGCTCAGAAGCTTCGAAGAACATGGCGTCCGTGGTGAGCACATGTTCGTAGGTGTCTCCTTCGTCCAGGACACTGACCACAATGCCTTCGACGGTAATCGTGGTGTTGTCCTCGGTGGCAGCAAAATAGATGCGGTCGTCGCCGTTGAGGTAGCCGTGAACGGCGATGTATTCCGTTCCAAGCAACTCGGCGGGAACGATTTGGTCTCCCATCAAGTCCGTGCACCCCCCAAACGGACCACCCGTCACGGAATCGTCGTGAATCGTGACCGCCACCGGCCGGTCGGAGGTGATGACGGTGCCGGAAGGTTTGTTTTCAGCCCACTGAAGGTTGGCGCGACCGGAATAGGTCGACCCCGCGTAGGGCAGGAACACCTCGAACGGAGGGCCTGCGATGTGACCCACGAGGCCTTGGGTTGGAAGGATGGTGACGGTGGTGTTGGGCTCGGTGGCGACAATGTCAAACCCAGAAGTGGAGGCGGAATAGACGTTGGCAAGAAAGTTCTGGTACACAAGCCTGAAGGAAGTGCCAAGGGCGTTGTCCCCTTTCAACGTGAAGATGTCCGGGTTGTTTTGCCGATTGACTTCGTAGTAGGCCGAGATGTTGGACGTGCTCGTGATGTGAATGCCCTTGTTCAAGACTTGGTCAAACGGTTTGTTCTCGTACCACGACAAGGAATCGGTGAGGTCGAGGGACACCACGCTGTTGGCCTCCATGCTGAAGTTGTACGTGCCGTACTCGGGGTTGGCTGGCATGTCCACCACGATGTCTGCTGGGTCGTTGTAGGTAGCAAACCTCAGCAGGATTGGGCTATCTCCGTGGTCGACAATGACCTCGGGCGCCACAAACCAAAATTCGTCGTCAAGTTGGCCCCACGCCGCAGAGCTCAATACCATGGAGAAGACGAACGCAGTCCAATCTTTTTCGCTGCAGAATGACAGTCGATTCATGGCGGGAAAAATACGCTTCTCCTTCGAGAATCCCGAACAATTCACACGGCACGGAAGACAGGATGCTCGGCCTTGGAAGCCCAGCTTCCTCCGCTGACGTCTGGCACGTCAATCCGGCGGTTGCCTTCGGCCACCGACCGCTCGCTCAAAACCCCAACCAGGCTCCACAACGCCCCGTCGTACACGCTCAAATCCAACGCGACGCCTTCGTTCAGGCACCGAATGAGCCGGTACATCATCACGAAGTCCATGCCCCCGTGCCCTTGCTGGTTGGCAGTGATGCCTTCCTTCAGACTCGCCCACAGCGGGTGGTCGTACTCGGTGCGGGCTGCGTCGTACGCTTCGTCGTCTTGCCAGCGGTGCCAATCCCAGGTCGGACCGTGGTCGAGGTACAGGCGCGACGGGTAGCCGTAGTGGGTGGCACCCGTGCCGCACAGTTTGTTGAGGCGGGAGTAGGGGCGGCCGGTGTGCGTGTCGAACTGAAGCAGGATGCTCTTGCCCTGCGTTGTCCGAATCAACGTGGTGTTGACGTCGCCGCATTTGACTTGAGGGGCCAGGGCTTGAAGCTCGGGGTCGTCGGCTTCCCGAAGCGCCTTGGACAGCGCGGCTTCGTTGGAACTCATCGAAACGAGGTGGCTGAGGTTGTCGCCGCGCAGCACGTCCATGTACATGCACACCGGCCCAAGCCCGTGGGTGGTGTACAAGTTCCCGTCGCGCTCGAGGTGCTCGCGGAGGCGCCACCGGTTGTGGTAATACGTCGCGTCGAGAAGAAGGGCGCGCAAGTCGTGCAAGTAGGCGCACTCCGCGTGCGTCACGTCCCCAAACACCCCATGCTTGACCATGTTCAGCAGCCACAGCTCCTCGCCATTGTAGCAGCAGTTCTCGAGCATGATGCAATGCTTTCCCGTGCGCTCCGAGGTCTGCACCAGCGCGAGGCAATCCGCCTCGGTATACGCAATGGGCACCTCGGATGCGGCATGCAATCCTTGCTCCATGGCGTGCAGGGCCATGGTGGTGTGGAGGTGCCACGGCGTGGCGATGACAACGAGGTCCGCGACTTCGGGGTCGCACGCTTGGCGCCACGCTTCGCCTGAAGCGTCGTCGAGCAGGAGGGGAGCGGACGATTGAAAGGCCGCGACTTTTTCGGCGGCGCGTTTGACGTAGGATGCTTGCACGTCGCAAAGCGCCGTGATCTCCGCGTGCCCTTGGGTCACGAGCCACTCGAGCATTTCAATGAGGGAGCTGCCGCGGTTGCCGAGTCCCAACATCGCGACGCGAACCTTGGGGATGGCGGGTGCCGCGTGATCCATCATCGACCCCGTGGCGGTCGACCATTCAGAGCCCACGGGGATCTCGCTACCTTGGGATTTGGGTGTGCACGAGGAGAGGCCCAAGCCGCCAAACAGGCCGCCGCCGAGCAGGCCACTGAATTTGAGAAAATCGCTTCGCTTCATGCCTTTCAAGGTACAGCAATCCGCCCCTGCTCGGGACGGGGCCCGTTCCCGTCTCGAAGGGGCTCACATCCAAGGACCGTCGTGCGAAACGACGCGGGACATGGCGAGGTCGCGCAAGTCCCGCGCCACGTCGGTGGGGAGGTAGTTCAATTGAGCGACGCCCGAAGACGTGTGAAAGGTCAGGTGCGCGACGCCGCGTCGGGCTTGGATGCGGTTTTGGGTGAGTTGGACGGCTTGGAGTTTGGTCCAATCGACCATCACGCGCCGTCGGAAGAGCCAACCTCGGTGGGCGCTTACGTGGCGTCCGTCCGTGGTGGCCCATTGCCCGCGGTAGACCTTGCGCGACAGCCAGCCGACCCAGCTCCAGCAGAGCGCGCCCACAACCACACCCCATCCGAGTCCGAACGCCCATCCCGCGCCGACAGCCAGGGGCGTCAACATCAGCCCGCGTTTCCCCCACCGAATCCAAAACGCATACTTCACCGGCTGCAACGTCACCAGCCGGCGCTCCGGCCAAGAGGGGAACAGGAGGGCCTCCAGGCGCCTCGTGCGCTCCGAATTCATAGCAGGGATTCCCATTTTCATACCTCCTCCGTCCATCCCCCCGTTTCCGGTCTGGCTCGCATCCACGGCCCCGCCCGCCGATGCCTGCCGAATGTGGACCGTGTCCATGGAGAACAGGCGCCGAATCCATGTGCTCTCCCACATCACCCACTGCACCTTGTGAAGGGGAATCTGCATTGACTGGCGGTTGAGCAGGCCTTGCGTCAGGTGGAGTGCAGCCGTGCGTTTGGCTCGAGATCCTTCCACCCAAAGCCTCATTTGCCAATGCTTTAGCACGCTTGTGACCAGCGAAATCGCCACCGCAACTGTTGCGATGACGACCGGCGAAATCACCAAGATCAGAGGAGAGAGAAAGAACAACACGGTGCGCCAAAGCCCCGGCACCCGGCCCCACATCTCGGCGACGACTTCCCATGCCACCCCTTCGAAGGTAATCAAGCCACCGATCGCGAAGGCCACCTTGGCGAGGTGGTTTTGGGAGAGCCCGACCTTGAGGAGCGTGCGCACGTCTAGTTCGAGCAAAGGGGCGCGCCCGGTTTTCGTCTGCGTCTCAGCAGAGGTGTTTTCGGCTGTGGTGTTTTCGGGCACGTCCTCGGCGGTCAGCATTTCGCGTAAAGCCCGGGCTTCATCCCATTTCAGGGCGTGGATACGCAGCTCGGACCCGCTGGACCCGGCCGTGTCGACCCGCAATCCGCACACGCCAAAAACGCGCTGGATGAGGTTTTGCTCGACATGCACTGCTTGGACGCGCTCGAGGGGGATGTTGATTTTCTCCCGCACGAAAACCCCTTTGTGGACGTGGAATTTGTCGTCTTTGACGTTGAAGGAGAAACGCCAAAAATGAAGCACTGCCCCCAGCACCGTCAGCACGGCACCAGCCGCGAGGGCCCAGGCAAAGTACTTCGCGTCTTCTTCTTGTTGCACGTATGCCGCGATGAGGATGGGCCAGGAGGCGCGCAGCATCATTTGGGCCTGCCACCCCACGAGGACGAGCAGGCCGACAGCGTGCTGGCGGCGCGGTACTTCAAACGCGAACCGAGTTTCAGCCATGGTTGCCGTCTTCAAGCAGGCGACGGATGTTGCGTGCCGTGGCCATGCTTAGACCAGGAATTTCGAGGTTGGCTCCAGCGGCGCCTGCCGTGTAGAGTTTCAAGGCGCAGTACCCCAGCCACCGGCCCAGAGGTCCCTGCTGGATTTCGCTGTGTTGGATGCGAGAAAAAGGCACGGCCACAACAGTGCGCGACCACCATCCGCTTCGGTACACCACGTCGTGCTCTCGAACGAGGTACCCACGCAGCGGCCATCCCTTCCATTCTTCGAGCCCCCAGAGCCCCATCACCATCGCCCATACCCCTCCTAATATGACCCAAATCTGCCACGGCGGCGCGCTGTCGCCCCACACGGAAATGGCCGTGAGTGGCCCAGCTACGACCAGCCCCGTTCCGAGCGCAACGCTTCCCCAAACCACGGCACGCGCCTTGGCGTAGGAGGGGAGGACGGGCACGAGGTCAACCTCGTCGAGTTCGGACCATCCCGCCATGTCGACGAGCTCGTTCTTCAAATGGGGCGTCGAAGGCATGCTGTGAAGTTAGGGACGCACCTCGATGCGGTGCACGCCAGGCTTGCGCGGAGTCAAGATGGCGTCGCGAAGCACGGTCAATTGTTCAGCGCGCGCCACAAAGTCCAGCGCCGACGTGTCCACCCACAGCACCCGCGAACCGCGGTGGTGCTTGTAGTGCGCAGCGTATCCTTTGGCGACCCGGTCGAGGTAGCCCTCGGGCAGGTTTTGTTCGTAATCGCGGCCGCGCTTGACGATTTGGGCTTCTTGACGCGCTCGCCCCGGATCTAGAATCGCCACCACTTCCGGTTGCGGCAGCTGATCCGCCATCATCTGGAACATGGTGTTGAACAGCTTGAACTCGTCCTTGGGCAAGTTGACTTTCGCGAAAATCAGGCTCTTCGCAAAGCTGTAATCCGCCACCAGCCTTTGCTTGAAGAGGTTGCGGCTCTTGATTGCACCTTGCATCTGCTTGTAGCGGTCGGCCAAAAACGACAGCTCCACGCTGAACGCGTGCGCCTCGGGATTTTCGTAAAACTTCTCGAGGAAGGGGTTTTCCTCGAATCGCTCGAGCATCAATTCCGCCCCCAAGTCCTTCGCCAACCACGTCGTGAACGTGGTCTTTCCGGCGCCAATTCCTCCTTCGATTGCAATGCTCGCGTACATCGTTCAGCGCTTTTCCACGGGTTCAACGACGTGCAACTTTACTTGGGGTTCCTCGGGGCAGGCCTCCAAAGCGTCGGCTACCGTCTTTCCTTTCACCACCAATTCAGGGGCCAGATCCACCAAGGGTTGCAACACAAACCGACGCGTCATCATGCGCGGGTGCGGCACATTCAAGTCCAACCCCGTTGCCTTGTTCGCCTCCCACGTTTCGCCCTTCGAGGTGCACAAGACGTCCACGTCGAGCGTACGGTTCGTGTAGCCTTCCGCCTCGGGGTCCCGAACCCGTCCACATTCGCGTTCCACGTCCAGCCCCAAACGCAACAGGTCGGGGAGGGGCAGGTCGGTGTCCACGGCCACGACCATGTTTAGGAACGCAGGCGTGCCAGGCGCCATGCCCCACGCTTCCGTTTCGTAGCGCGCAGAAAGGGTCATCGCCTGCACCGCACGTCGGGACACGAGCTGCTCTTCGAGCAACGCCAATCCTTGGTCGAGCCAACCGTCCCGGTCGTCCAAATTCGTTCCCAACCCCAAGTACACCGTGCGCATGGTCTTCACTTTCCTTGGCGCCGAAGGTAGCCCTAAACCCCAGCCATGGCCTACTTTTGGGGCCATGTCTTCATTTGGAAAAAACATCCTCAGCTCGGCAATCGGTTCGACGCTTGGCCTGCTGGTAGCAGGCACGGTCCTCATCTTCATTTTTGTAGGAGTGCTGATTGGTGGCCTGGTGGGAGCTCTCGCGGACGCGGACCCCATGGCTGACGCAGAGGTAGACCTCAATGACGCCAACATCCTCGAGCTCACCTTCGACGCCTCCATTGTCGAGCGCGGCGGCACTGACGTGCCCTTTTCGTTCAGCCTCGCGGGCGGCCTTGAACCCACCCAGCAATTGGGACTCAATCAAATCCTCGATGCGTTTGAGCGCGCTGCGGCCGACGACCAAATCCAAGGCGTGCTCCTGAACGTCGACGACGTCAGTGTGATGCCAAGCATGATGGAGGACCTTCGCGCGGGACTCGACATCCTCAAGGACAGCAACAAGTTTGTGGTGGCGTGGGCCGAGACGATGAGCCAACGCGCCCTTCACTTCAACTCCGCTGCGGACGAAATCTACCTGCACCCGCAAGGGGGCATGCTCCTCAACGGCCTTCGGAGCCAAAGCATGTTCTACCCCGGCATGTTTGAGAAGCTCGGCATCGACGTGACGGTCGTGCGCGGCCCCAACAACACGTACAAGAGCGCGGTCGAACCGTTCCTGCGCAAGGACTTCAGCGAAGCCAACCGCGAGCAAATCAAGGCCCTTCTCGAAGGGTTTTGGATGGACATGAGCACGGACGTGGAAACGGCGCGCCACCTTGAAGAAGGCACCCTCGACGACTTGGCCAATCGCCTCGCCATCCGCAGCCCCCAAGACGCGGTCGATGCGGGGTTGGTTGACGGTCTGCTCTACGAAGACGAATTGGAGGCCTTGCTTCGCGACAAACTCGAAGGCGAAGAGCCGGAGATGATTTCCCTCGGCGAATACACGCTTGCAGAGCGATTCCTCGGCGGGTTGGACGCTTTGACTGCCGCGTTGGAAAAGGCAGGTGAAGAGGAGGACGGCGACGACGATGCGAAGAATTTGGGCGGCAACGTCGCCGTGATTTACGCCGTGGGCGGAATCGAAAGCGGCAAAGGCGATGCTGAAACCATTGGTTCCGAGACCATTGCTGAAGCCTTGCGCGAGGCCCGCTTGGCCGAGGATGTCGAAGCGGTGGTGTTGCGCGTCAATTCCCCGGGCGGAAGTGCCCTGGCGAGCGACGTCATTTGGCGCGAGACGATTCTGCTCAAGGAGTCTGGAAAGCCGTTTGTGGTGAGCATGAGCGACCTCGCAGCCTCAGGGGGGTACTACATCAGCTGCGCAGCCGACCACATCTTTGCCAACACGACGACCATCACAGGGTCGATTGGCGTGTTCGGCATGATCCCTAACCTCGGAGGCATGCTCGAGGAGCACGTAGGCATCACGTTCGATGAGGTGGCGTTGCACGATCACGCGGGGCAACCCGACGGGTTGTTTGCTCCGGACGCCGTCGCGTTGGAAGCCATCAACGAGAGTGTCAGCGACATTTATGACGCGTTTACTCAACGGGTGGCGGAAGGCCGAAACATGTCCCGTGAGCGCGTCGAAGAACTCGCAAGAGGCCGGGTTTGGACCGGTGCAGATGCCTTGGAGAACGGGCTGATTGACGAAATCGGCGACCTGGACTACGCCGTGGCCAAGGCCGCGGAGCTCGCCAACCTCGATCGCGACGACGTTCGTCGCGTTGCCCTCCCGGAGGCCCAAGACCCCTTCGAGGCCTTCATGGAAGATCTCACGGGTGTCGAGGCTGGATTGCAAGCGCTGGGCTTCACCGGCGTGGAGGAAGGACTCCTTCGCGAATTGTGGCAGGTCCGTCGCATGGTCGAGTCAGGAGACCCCATCCAGGCCCGCCTTCCCTTCACGCTTCACGTCAATTAAGTGGCGTCATTGGTGAAAGGGGAACGCGTCTTGTCTCATGAATTTGGGGAGGCGCCTCGTTTGTCGCTGCGGCTGGTTCTCGACAACATTCGGAGCGGCCAAAACGTGGGAGCATGCTTTCGTTCCGCGGACGCATTCCGCATCGACGGCCTCGACCTGTGCGGCATCACGTGCCATCCTCCTCACCGCGACATCCTGAAGAGTGCCCTCGGCGCCAGCGACCACGTGCCGTGGCAGGCGCATGAAAGTGCGCTTGACGCAGTCCAAAACCTTCAGCGGCAAGGATTCAAGGTCGCTGCGGTGGAGCAGGCAGAGGGGAGCATGTCTCTTCAGGACTGGAGCCCAGCACCCTCGGAGCGGTGGGCGTTGGTGCTTGGAAACGAGGTGCGTGGGGTCTCCCATGAGGTGATGGAGGCATGCGATGTCGTCCTGGAGATGCCGCAATACGGCGTCAAACAGAGCATCAACGTCAGTGTCTGCGCCGGCATTTGTTTGTGGCATGCAGCCCTCCACATGCGCCACACCTGAATCGCTTCTCTTTTCGACAAACGATTCAGCTGGGAATGAAAAAGCCCCGCCAACCGGCGGGGCTTTTCACATGCGTTTCTCATCAATTACATGCCAAGGGCTGACTTGTAGTTGCGGAATTCGAGGTCGTTCTGTGCGCGATCGCGCAGGGTGGGATCTTTCGCGAGAGCAGCTTCCACGTGCTTCTTCACGCCCGCGGCATCTTTCAAGCGCGCTGCACACACCGCGAGCAAGTAGCTCGTGATGGCACTGTCGTCACCAGAGTTTTCCAAAGTGGTGCGAGCGCCGTTGGCGTCGTCGTTCAAGATTTTCGCGAGCGCGAGGTTGTTGGTGCTGTTGTTGCCCATGTTGGAAATGGCCCGGCCGTAGTTGCCTTGCGTGATGGCAAGCACGCCTTTGTTGTAATTCAACTCCGCACTGCCTGAAGCTTTGCCGTAGTAGCCCTCGGCAGCTTTGGTGTCGCCGTTTTGACGGGCAATGGCACCGAGGTTGGTGTTCACCGTGCCGTTGTTCGCAGCGAGCGCCTTGGCCGCATTGAACGATTCTTCGGCTTGCTTCATGCGGCCAAGCTCCATCAACGTGACGCCCACGTTGTTATGTGCGCGGTAGTCGTCGCCGTGAACGCGCGCGGTGTTTTGGTACACCTCAAGTTGGTCGTTGGGGTCGTCAAACAACGTCGCTGCGAAAAGCAACTCCTCCACCGTCAGGATTTCTGGGTTGTTCTTGCTCAAGTCGACAAGCTCCTCGTCCGTGTAGCCTTCCACAGTGTAGGTGATGGCCACTTGAGAGCGACGCAAGTCGGGGAGGATGCGGTCCTCGATTTCCTTGTACGTCTTGGCGATGTTCTTGATTTCTTGCTCGCGCTTGTTCTTGTCGCTGTACATCTCCAGCACACGCAAAATCAAGTCCTTGTCGGCGATGTCTGAGGCGCGCATGGCCGTTTTGAATCCTTCCCAGTCTTCGCCTTTGGGCATGGCCTGGACTGCAGCTTCGTCCAACGCAATTTTCTTGCGCCCCAATTCGCTGGTCACAGCCTTGTTGGCGCTGTTGGCACGGTCCATGGCGATTTCTTCGTTCAACGAAATCTCCCCTTCGGGCGAAGCGTACGATTGGGTCGCAATTCCCAAAATGGTTACGCTGTCGGCTGAGGCCGCCAACGCAATCAAGTCCTTCGCCGCTTTCCAGTCTTCGTCGCGGTACTCCGTGCTCTTCACAAAGCTGCTCTGGTAGCCGTAGTTCAACGTCAGGTCTTGGACGTACGTCATCACGCGTTGGAAGTTGTCAGGCGCAATCACAAACTGCTCATCGGGCTGCACCAAATCTTGGGTGGCCATCACGCCCAGCGCCAATTTGATGGCGGGGAATTCGCCGGTTTTGTCGCCCTGGGCTCCTGACATGCGAAGCTCGAGGCGGGCGTTGTCTTTCATGGCCACTTCGTATGGTACGGTGGCGGTGTAGCTGATGGACTTGCCGTTTTCCCAGCTTACCACGGTGCCGTTTCCGGCCGCGTCCTCTCCTTGGAAGTTGGCGGTTTCAAACGCGGATTCACCGCCGTCCCACACCAACACAGGCGTCGCAGCTACCGTGACTTTCTTGGCGAAGTACTTGGGTGGAAACTTTCCGGTGATGTCAATGGTGACGTCGTCGCCTTGGAGAACAACAGGAGAGGGTTTGACCTCAAGGCTGATGTCCTCAACGGTCTTGATCATTTTCGGCAAGCTGCATCCCGCGAGAAGGACGGCTGCCATGAGAAAAGAAAATATGCGCATGTGTGTTGTGAATTCAGGGGCAAAAGTAACCAACTCAAGGACAGAAATCAGCCAGCAACGACTCCCATGTTGGAGAACTTGCGAAGGCGGTTGTTGATCCGTTTGTCGGCGTCTAGTTTTTGGAGTTTGTCGAGTTCGCGTGTGAGAAATTTCTTCACGTTGGCGTAGGTCGTTTCGCGGTCGGCATGAGCGCCGCCGAGCGGTTCCGGGATGATGTCGTCCACCAAGCCTAGACCTTTCATGTCGTCGCCAGTGAGCTTCAGCGCCTCCGCGGCCTGCATCTTGTAGTCCCACGAGCGCCAGAGGATGCTGGAGCACGATTCGGGGCTGATGACGCTGTACCACGTGTTTTCCATCATCACCACCTTGTCGCCGATGCCGATGCCGAGCGCTCCACCTGAGGCACCTTCACCGATGACGATGCAGATGACGGGCACGCGGAGTTGGCACATTTCGATCAGGTTGCGCGCGATGGCTTCGCCTTGCCCACGCTCTTCTGCTTCCAATCCAGGGTACGCTCCTGGGGTGTCGATGAGCGTCACCACGGGTCGGTTGAACTTCTCAGCGAGGCGCATCAAGCGCAAGGCTTTGCGGTACCCCTCCGGATTCGCCATCCCAAAGTTGCGGTACTGTCGCATCTTGGTGTTGATGCCTTTTTGCTGCCCGATGAACATGACGGGCCGTCCGTCGAGTTCCCCGAGGCCACCCACCATGGCCTTGTCGTCCTTGACCGTGCGGTCCCCGTGCAATTCAAGGAATTTCCCATCCGTCAACGCCTTGATGTAGTCGAGGGTGTAAGGGCGATCGGGGTGGCGGCTGACCTGCACGCGTTGCCACGGCGTCAGCTTTTCGTAAATCTCCTTCGTGACCTCCTGAATCTTCACCTCCAATTCTTCAATGGTGGTGGTCATGTCCAGGTCGTTTTTCTCCTGAATCTCCTTGGCCTGTTCAAGTTGCTCGCGCAGCGTCTTGATTGGCTCTTCAAAGTCGAGGTAATTCATCTCCCCAAAGATGCGGCGTTTATCAACTCGACGAGGGTTCTGTAAACCCAAAAAACCGCAAGTAATCAAGGGGCTTTTCCACAATCATGGGGTTGCAAGCAGGGCGACCATCGCGCGGACCGCGCGGCCCCGGTGGCTGATTGCGTTTTTCTCTTCGGGGGCCATGTCCGCAAACGTGCGGTCGTGGTCCCCGGGCGTGAAGACAGGGTCGTAGCCGAACCCCTTGGCTCCGGACCGTTGGAGGGCAATCGAGCCCCGGCACGTGCCTTCGATGAGGTGCTCCTCGCCGCCGCGAATGAGGCAGATGGCCGTGCGGAATTGGGCGGATCGGGATTCGGTGGAGGTGGCGTCGACGCGGTTGAGCTCGGCGAGGAGCTTCGTCATGTTGGCCTCCGAGTTGCCGTGGGCGCCGGCGTAACGTGCGCTAAGCACGCCGGGCGCCCCGTCCAGAGCGTCGACCTCGAGGCCCGTGTCGTCTGCGAAGCAGTCAAGCCCGTAGTGATTGACGACGTAGCGCGCCTTGATTTGGGCGTTGCCCTCGAGGGTGGCGGCGTCCTCGACGATCTCTTCGTGGCACCCGATGTCCGTCAGGCTTTGAATGCGGTAGCGGTCGCCAAGCATTTCCTGGAGTTCACGCACCTTGTTGGCGTTGTGCGTAGCAAAAACGAGAATGGGCAGTGCTTCTTGGGAGTGGCTCATGTCGCAAAGGTGCGGCGAAAGAAGGACAGGCGTACGGCTATTGCAGAAGCCGTCGGTTCAGTTTGCCTCGTTCGGTGCGGGGCAGGTCTCCCCATTCGAGGGTGCGTGGAGTTTTGGCAGAGCCGAGCAATGATTTGAGGGATTCGCGCCAGCCGTCGAGCAGCGCAACGGGATCCGCGTCGTCTGGGGGTGTGCCGGCCAAACGAAGGACGACGGCCTCGCCAAGGGTTTCGTCCGGCCGACCAAACGCCGCCCAGTCCGACACCCACGCAGGCATGAACGATTCAAGGGCCCGCTCGACTTCACTCGGGTGAACCAGCACGCCTCCCGTGTTGATGACGTCGTCGGCTCGCCCCAACCACAAGAACCCGCCCTTGGGAAGTTCTTCGATGCAGTCCCGTGTGACGAGATGATGAAGCTCCCGCGAGGGGGCATCGATTATCGCGCAGCCTGAATCGTCGGTGCCGATGGTCACGGACGGGAGTGGCTGGAAGGGCGCTGCGAGGTCGAGGGTGGAGGCAAGCTTCCGTGTGGCGACGTGCGTCAAGGCCTCGCTTAACCCGTAGCTCTCCCAAATTCCGTCCACGCGCCCTGAACCAAGCAGGTTTTCGAGAAGCGGGGCGGACACGGGGCCGCCCCCAAGCAACAACGTGCGGACGGATCCTGCACCGTGTTCGAGCCAGCCTTGGGCTTGGTGGGGCGTGAGCGCGACGAAGTCGGCGTGCTCTCGCCAGCTGGGCCGGGAAGAGGGGGCGACGAGCTCGAGGTCCCAGGCGCCTTCGATGGCACGCACCACCATGGCCTGTCCGGCCACAAAGGAGGTGGGCAACGCAAGAACGGCGCGCGTGCCGGGTTCGAGGCGCCAGTGTTCGATCGTGTCCTGCACGCTGGCAAGAACGGCGCTGCGGCTGTGCTGGACCGATTTTGGATCGCCTGTGGTGCCGGAAGTTTGGACGGCCATGCCGGGCTCCACGCCCTGGCACCAACTCACCCAAACTTCTGCCACGTCACGAAGCCATGCCTCGCGCTTGGCCTGCGTGCGCCGGAACTCAGCCGCCCCTGTGGCGGTTGCGGGCCACGATTGAGTCCCGAGTCGGACCGTTCCTTTGCGTGCGGGTTTCCCGTTCATGTTCCGCCGTGATCAACGCCGCATCCGCAGCCGGGTTCGTGCCTCTCCGCGCCTTGAAGGGCTTCGCGCCAAATCGACTCGTCGCGTGGGGCTTGCGATGCCGTGGTCAGGGTCCCGTCCGTCACGGACAAGGGGCCGGGGAGGTTGTTGGTGAACAACCCGCCCGTACCCAAACCCTGAGGGAGGGGTGCAGATTCCTCATCGAGGGCAGGTTGAACGGCCGTCCATTGCGCGATGGCGCTCAAGCCCACGTTCGATTCCAGCGCTGAGGTGGCCCACCAGCCCATGCCTCGCTGCTCGGCAAGTCGAGACCACACGGTGGCTGCGTCGAGTCCGCCAATCAAGGAGGGTTTGAGCACGACGTGCTGAGGGCGCACGTGATCCAAGAGCCGCATCCGATCTGTCAAGGCGTGGACACCAATGAGGCTTTCGTCAAGTGCAATCGGAAGGATGTTCTCTTCGCACAGTTCCGCCAAACCGTCGCGGTCGTGCGGCTTGAGCGGTTGCTCAATGCTGTGAATCTCGAGGTCGGCAAGCGCCTCGAGTCGGGCGCGGGTTTCGTCCAAGGCCAGTGCACTGAAGGCGCCGTTGGCGTCCACGCGCAACGTGAATTCGCGGGAAAGGCAGCGCTCGCGAACCTGCCTAAGCATGGTCAGTTCGGCGTTCCAATCGTGGGCGCCAACCTTGCATTTGAGCGTGGTGAACCCGCGCTTGACCAAGTCTTCGAATTGGGAGAGCATGCCTTCGACAGGTCCCATCCAGACGAGGCCGTTGATGTCAATGGCCCGCTCACCGCGAGAGAAGGGAGATTCCGCGATTACGCCTCGACCGCCTTCGTGAAGGTCCCAAGCAGCCGTCTCCACTGCAAAGCGAACGGCCGGAAGGTCGGCCGAGACCGACATGGCGTCCAAGCATCCGCTCGCCGCAACGCGCTTCAGGGCGTCTCGTGCGGCCTGCTCCGATTCAAGCGACAAGCCTGGAATCAAGCTGCATTCTCCCACGCCGAGGCGACCTTGGCTGTCTTCGGCGACAAGAAACCACGTGGGTTTGTGGGTGAGGGTGTCGCGCGAGGTTTGGGCTGGCGTTCGAAAGGTGAGGGGGTGCTCGACGACCGCCATGCGAAGGCCTCCCAGGACGGGTGCTGGGGGCCAGATGTCTCCGGCGGTGCTCATGGAGTCAGGGTTTGGTCCATGAACATGAAGAGGGCCACCAAAAATGAACTCAGCGCCACCCGCTTCAATTCGGGATCAAGGTCTTTGGGGGTATCGCACCTCCACACATCCACAGCGTGGCGCGCATGCACCAGCGCAATCAAACCGTACCACAGCGTTCCACGCCACACCCCCTCGTTCCACGGGCCCAGAAAGAACATGCCCAGTGCTCCCCATCCCAAGGCGAGCAACACGACGTGGTAGATTTTGCCGCCGCGAAACCCGAGTCGGACCACGGTCGTGTTCTTGCCGGCGAGGGCATCGGATTCGTGGTCACGCAGGTTGTTGAGGTTCAGCACGGCCACGCTCATGCAGCCGGAAAAAAGGGCGGGAAGGGCCCATGTAACGCTCACATGGTGGGCCACCAACAGCCCTACACCAAACACCCCAATCCAACCAAAAAACAGCATAACATAGAAATCCCCAAGTCCCTGATATCCATATGAATTGTGTCCTATTGTATAACGCATCGCTGCAGCAATACCTGCGACGCCAAGTGCGCCCAAAAGCCCCATGCGAGCCGCGTCCAAGTTGCCGCCTTCGGTTCCTGAGATCGCCCCTGGAACAAACGCCACAATCAGGGTGGCGATGCCGGTGAGCAGGGCCAGAAGGGCCGTGATCCCCAAGGCGCGTTTCATGGAAGCAACGGGGATCGCGCCCGAGGCGAGTGCGCGGTCGTTTCGCCCCGCCGCGGTGTCGGTCCCTTTGGTGAAATCCCCGTAGTCGTTGGCGAAATTGGCCAAGACTTGGAGCAAGGTCACCGTGGCAAGTGCCCCTGCAAAGACCGACCAAAACCTTGCCATGCCGGCCGAATCCAATCCCTCAGCGTGCGCAAGGGCTGCCCCCAAAAGGACGCACGTAACCGCCAAGGGGAGGGTTCGGAGTCGCGCGGCTTGGATCCAGGACTTCACAGGTTCAATTTGTTTAGTTTGTTATAAAACAACAGATTAGGTTGTTTTATTTGGAGTTAGGATCGAGTGGTATTCGGCAAGATTCAAGGTAAGTCGTGACCGCATCCGCGCTGTCCACGTTGGGAGTCACGACTTCCACCATGACCAAACCTTCTTCGTCACGCGCGTGTTCAAGGGCGCTTGCCAATTCAGCCGCCGACGTGGCGAGGAGGTACTTCGCGTTGGCGCCTTGGGCCACCGAGGCCACGGGCCGGGCGGGGGGTGTTTCAAAATGCCGATGAAACACCTCGCCGTGTTGCGTTCCCGGAAGCCAGCGGAAAATGCCTCCGCCGCCGTTGTTGATCACCACCACCTTCAGTCCTTGACGCTGCAAGGAGGGCTCCGCCAAAAAGGCGTTGGAGTCGTAGTGAAACGCCACGTCTCCCGTGACGAGCCACGTTGTGGCGGGCTTGTTTGAGTCGTGCCGCCCTGCGTGCCAGCCCAGCGCGGTGGACGTGCATCCGTCGATTCCAGCCACGCCTCGGTTGGCATGAAAAGAGGCCTGTGCCTGGCAGCCCTCGTCGACATTCAACCATTGGGCGTAACGAGCGGATGCGCTGTTGGCCACGTGCAGGCCAGTCGGCCGGTCTTGTTCACTCCAAGTCGTCCAGGTGCCTACCAAGATCTTCCAAGCCATCAGATCACTCCAATTGCCTTCGTAGGCGGTCGTCAGTTTGTGCAAATGCGTCTTCACGTGAGTCCACGCCTGAAGTTGCCATGCAGGGGACGACAAGGAAAGCACCTTGGCAGGCGCAGAGCCTTGCATCGTGCCCCAAACGTCCCATCCCGTCCCCTCTGCGTCGAGGTCTTCGCCAACGTGCCAATGGGGAATGCCGTCCATGGCGTTTCGAAGTGCTTTCGACATGGGCGGGAGTCCCAGGGTCAACACGGCCTCGGGCTGGAGTGCTTCAGGCCAGGCGCCGTTTTGCAGCACGCGCTCGGCGCCGTACACGACGCAAGGTCCAGTGACCCCGCTACCGCGTTCTGCGAGGCACGGCAAATTGACCTGGAGGTGGGCCGAAGCCGAGCGAGCCGCCATCACGGGGCGCGGCCCGGCCAACACCACGACGCGACCTCGGTCGATTGCCTCCCGAAGCTTTTGCGGAACGGGAAGTACATGCGGGTTGGAGGACGTCTCGAGATTTGGCGCATCAACGGAGGACGCAGGAAGGGTTGGGGCCGGGGCGAGGTCGTAAAGGGGTTCTTCGAAAGGCACGTTGAGGTGAACGGGTCCTGCGCTTCGGCCGGGGCCACCTTCGAGGGCGAGGCGCACTGCGCGGCGCGCACGTCTTGTCAATTCTGCGAGGTCCATGCACGACTCGTCGAGCACGTCGTGGTGCACCGTGTGCGCGGCGTGCACGCCCGCCTGGGCGATCGATTGTCCGTGACCTCGTCCCACCACGTCGGCGGGTCGGTCGGCCGTGATGCTGAGAAGGGGAATGCGGGCGTGGAACGCCTCGGCCAAGGCTGGGCCGTGATTGAGTGCAGCCGTCCCGGAGGTGCACACAGCCGGAACCGGGCTCCACGTGGCCAGCGCAAGGCCGAGTGCGTGGTGCGCCGCCGACCGTTCGTCGATGCTCACGTGCACTTGGATGGCGGGCTCGTGGTGCAATGCGAGCACCAGCGGTGCGTTGCGTGAGCCGGGACTTACGACCGCGTGCCGCACGCCTTGTTCGGCCAGCACCGCCGCAAAAACGGCGGCCGCAGGATGCGAGCTGCTCATGTGCATGCCACGAAGGTACGGGGTGCTCAGCCTTGGAAGGCGGGGGAGATGCTTTGGAGTTTGGCCTCGGTCTCTGACCATTCGCTTTCCGGGACAGAACCCTGCACGATGCCACCACCGGCAAACAGCGCCACGCCGTTTTCAGCCCAATGTGCGCAACGCAAATTGACGTAATACGCGCAGCCCAAGGGGGAAGACCAACCAAGAAAACCCGCGTAGTAGGTTCGGTTGTGCCGCTCTTGGGTCCGGATGAAGTTGGCCGCGGCCTCCACGGGTCGCCCACAAACGGCAGGGGTGGGGTGAAGCGCTTTGGCCAAGGCGTGAAGGTCGCCTGGGTAGCGAGCTGAAATGCGCGTTTCCAGGTGAACCAATTCTCCGTAGCGTTTGTCACGTGGGCCGTCTTGGTTGATGTCTTCCGCGCCGAGTTTGTCCAAGACTTCCAGCACGTGATCCGTGACAACTTGCTGCTCATGACGCTCTTTGTCTGTCCAAGCCTCGTCCGACCCCTTCCTGCGGGTTCCTGCCAACGACACCGTGTCCACATCGTGCTGCTGAGCGCGGAGCAACAGTTCAGGCGTGGCGCCGCACCACGTGCCCTCGACGGGGTGATGCATGAGGTAGACGAGCGCGTGAGGATGAAGCGTGCACAGGTTTGTGAAGGCCAATTCCGGGGCAGCGGCGTCTTCAGAAACACGCGTTCGGGAGACCACCACCTTGTCGATTGCCCCGCTTTGAATGGCGGCCAAGGCTGCTTCAACGTTACCCACGTGCTCCGCACGGGTGGTGTCCGGCATGGTCGGGGTAGAAATGTGTGGGAGGGTGCCCGGTGCGGGAGGCGTGGTGCGCACCGCGTGTCCTCTCCACGAAATTTCTGGGGCGCCACCGGCTACATCGAACGGAGCGAAGTGAAACGTGGAGGTACCGCTGGCGTCCGGGATCAAGGTGAACACGTCGGTGTGACCCGGAGGCCTCCACCAAAGCATCGGCTCCGTAGTCGCTGCTGAATTGACCTTGGCTGCAGCACGAGGCGCGTCGTCAAAAAACGTTTCAGTCACGGCGTGGCACAATCATGACCGTGAGGCGAGACGTGCAAACCAAGTCTCCTTCGTCGTCGTGGATTTCAATGTTCCAAACGTGCAACCTGCCACCACGGTGCGCCAGCGTGGCGACGCCGTGCACCCATCCAGAACGCACACCTTTCACGTGGTTGGCATTGACCTCAATGCCCACGGCACCCTTGCCCGAAGCTTCCACAAGCGCATGCGAACCGACACTCCCAAGGGTCTCTGCGAGCACCACGCTCGCGCCGCCATGCAACAAACCGTAGGGTTGATGTGTTCGAGCATCGACCGGCAATTTCCCACGAACCACGCCTTCGCCGACCTCGGTGATTTCCATCCCCAAGGCTTCAGCAATGGTGTTGTTTCCTATCTCGCGAAGCCGCGTCATCTTTGCGTCGTCCATCATGTCAAAAGTACAACCAAACCCCACCGCCGCGCGTTTGCTTCTCGCCGAGGACACCCCCTCGTTGCGTCAAATGCTGTCGTTGAATTTGAAGGGGGAAGGCCACAAGGTGGTGGAGGTGGGCAACGGCCCAGATGCGCTGGAAGCGCTTCGCAACCAACGGTTTGCGGCGGCCATTCTCGACGTTATGATGCCGGGAATGGATGGGTTTGCAGTGTGCCGAACAGCGAGGCTGGAGGGCATCGACACGCCCATCCTGTTCCTCACGGCGCGCAACGAGGGGCCTGACCGCGTGGAGGGGTTGAAGTTGGGAGCCAACGATTACCTCGGCAAGCCGTTTCTCATGGAGGAGCTGCTGTTGCGTTTGGACCGCTTGATCGACCAAACCCCTTCCGACGCCTGGACTCAGTTGCGGGAGGCCACCATCGGATCAGGCCACGTCGACTTTTTGGCGTTCGAAGCCACCGCCCAAGACGGCACCGCGCGCAAGCTTTCCAAGCGCGAAGCCATGCTATTGAAACTTCTGATAGGAAGAGAGGGCGAGGTTGTGAGCCGGGAAGACATCCTTCAATTGGTTTGGGGATACGACATCTTGCCCTCCACTCGGACCATCGACAACTTCATTTTGGCGTTCCGAAAAACCTTCGAAAAGGACCCCAAAACCCCCGTCCACTTTCATTCGATACGAGGTGTTGGGTACAAATTCAGTTTCTAATCACCTCTCAAACAAGGAGTTGTGTAATTGAAGGTCCCGTCGGTGATTTTTTCTCAAAAAAGCAGGCAACCCTCGGAATCGACTTTCGTCTTGCTTACCGACATGGTCATCGGCCATGTTGGTTTCAATTTTCTTGCAGGTTACGGAGGGGGCCCTTGGGCCCTCTTCTTTTTCCCCAATCTGCCGGGGCGAAATGCTTAGCTCTCTGCGCTGAGGTCCACGTGCACCACGGCCTTCGTTTCGAAAAACGGTTCTGAAAACCACGTCGTCAAAGGCGAGACGGCGGTGGGTTGCTTCACCTCGCTGAGCTCTTCCGTCAAATCTCCTCCTTTCAAGTAAAGCACTCCGTTGGCCAAGGTGTGGCGCGAGGCAGGGGCAATTTTTCCTTTGATCCACGACAGGAACGGGGCCATGCGGGTGACTGCGCGGCTCACGACGAAGTCGTATTGTCCGTCCACCTCCTCAGCACGGGCATGCAAGGCACGTACGTTGGCGACGCCTGCCGCTTCAGCAGCCGCTTGAACGACCTTGATTTTCTTTCCAATGCTGTCGCACAGCACGAAGTTCGTGTCGGGATGCAACACGGCCAGAGGCAAGCCCGGGAAGCCACCTCCGGTTCCGACGTCGAGGACCGCAGAACCGGGTTCGAATCGGAGAACTTTGGCGATTCCCAAACTGTGCAGTACATGCCGTTCCATCACGTGCGGGTCTTTGCGGGAAATGACGTTGATGCGCTGGTTCCACTCCCAAACCGTGGAGGCCAAAGCGTCGAGCTGTTCCAGCTGACGTTTGGTGAGGTCGGGGAAATGGGGTAGAACGACGTCGCGTGCCGTCATGGTCGCCACGTCAAATCGTTTCGCGGGAAGTTTCGAGAATCTTGGCCATCATGTCGCGTGCCCGGAAAAGCTGGGCCTTGACCGTGCCAAGGGGCAAGTCGAGCTCCTCGGAAATTTCTTCGTAGCTCCGTTCCTCGAAATACCGGAGCTCGACGAGGCGGCGGTACCGGTCTTTCAATTGCGCCACAACCTCCCGCATCTTCTCCACTCGTTCCTGCTTTTGAAGGGCTTCCATGGGGTCGAGGCCGTCGTCCTTGACGCTGATTTCCATCCGGTCGCCGTCTTCGTTGGTGAACCCACGGTCAAGCGACAGGGCGTTGATGCGCTTCTTCCGAATGAAGTCGATGGTGTGGTTGGAAGCAATCTTGAACAGCCAAGTTGAAAAGGCAAAGGCCGGGGTGTATTGTGGAAGTTTCTTGAAGGCTTTGGTGAACGTCTCGATTGTCAAATCCTCGGCGTCGTCCTGGCTGAACACCATTCGGTTGATCAGGTGGAAGATGGCACCTTCGTACCGCTGCATGAGCTCCGCGTACGCTTTTTGGTCCTTCTCCTTGGTGGCACGAAGCACCAGCGCGTAGTCGTACTGCGCTTTTTCGGAGAGGTTGGGATTCACTTCCATGTGGTCGATTCAGAGGTTGCGCCTTTCCACCACGCCCAGCCTCGGAAGGCGCTCACCGCGGGATCCATGACAAGTTCCCACGCTTCGCGCCACGGCTGCCCGGCGTGGTGCAAGAACAATCCGAAGGTAAGCGTGCGTGCCATCAATGCCAACGCGGCGAGACCAACGGATGTCCCCGAAGGATTGTGGACAACCCCTGCCGTCAAGAGCAACGTCGCCAGGGTCGGCAACGCGAGTCGGAATTGAAGGGGTCGAGGGTAGGCGGAGCTTGCCGTGAAGTGCCGGGATTTCTGACGTCGCCAGGCAACCCAGGATGAGGGCCAAGACGACGCGGTTTGGGCGCATGGGTCGAGTTGAGTGGCAACCCGAGCGCCGCTTCTCGCCGCCTCTTGAAGCCACAAATCGTCGTCGCCAGAAAGCACGTGGGCGTGGGATTTGAAGCCGCCAACGTGATCCCACGTCGCACGGGTGAAGGCCAAGTTGCGCCCAAACGCCAGAAACGGTTTCTTGGCGCGCACTGCTCCGGCTGCTTGGTGGGCCAAGCGTCGTGCTTCGAGCCGTTGAAGTCGGCCGAGCAGCCCTCGATTTGCCTGAGGTCCGGATTCGGGAAAGCCGATGCCCACGAGGACATCCCAGACGTCGCCTGCGCCCTCGGCCACGACGGCGAGCCAGCGCCGGTCCAGCGGTCGGCAATCTGCGTCGAGCAGGGCGACGACGTCCGAGGTTCCAGCCCCAATGCCGGCTGCGAGGGCCTCCTTTTTCCCGGGGCGCGTTCGCGGCACGTCCAGCACAGCCCACCTTGGGTCACGAGCCGCCTCGGACTCGAGCAATTCGCGCGTGCGGTCGGTGCTTCCGTGGTTGACGGCCACGAGGTGAACACGCATTCCTCGCGATTCTGCCTCGTCCAGGACAGGCCGAATCGCCGAAGCATAGCCCGCAACGTGGGCCTCTTCGTTGTGGAAGCAAGTCACAACGTCGCACGACACTTCTCGATTCGCAACAGGCGTCGCGTCGCACGTCGAGCGTGCGCCCATGCTCACGCGGTCCCAGCGCCACGCCCAAACCACGTGGATGCCCGCGCCGAGAAGGGACAACAGCATCGGTTACCGGGTGACCACAATCTTCGTGAGCTGGACTTGGCCTGCCGTTCCGCGCCATTCGACCAGGTACGTGCCTTCCGCCCAGGCGGACGTGTGCCAGGAGGTCTGGGCGTTGCGTACTTGCATTTCGAGGACCGCACGCCCCACCATGTCCCGCACCACGGCCGTCCCGCTCGCCGCAGGCCAAACCACGGTCACCTCCTCCGAAGCCGGAACCGGAAACGCCACGAGGTCAGGCGTGGTGAATGTTTCGGCACCCAACGATTCGTCCGGGCAAAATTGAACTTGGTCCGCCGCCCCAAACGCCCCGCCCGAGTCCACCACGTCGCCGTTGGGGTCGGTCAACGTCCAACTTCCCTCCCCAAAATCGCAACAGATGCCGTCTTGGTAGCTGTCCTCGATTCGGAAGAGGTAGCAGACCTCCTCCAAGCAGAATTCTTCGACGACGACCTCGCCGTTCAAGTTGTCTTGGTAGGGGCCTCCTTCGTACAGGGTTTGGCCCAAACGCTTCACGGTCCACGTCGTTTCGCTGCCGTAGTCGTCCAAGACCAGGGTCAGGGTGTAGGTGTAGGTCGGGCCTTCGTACGACGTGAATTCCACGGTCGTGGTGTTGTTGAGGGCGTTGTCGTCGGCGACGCCGTTGGGCGTAATCACATTCACCTCCACGGTGTTGGTTCCGCCTTGCGAAAGGAAGGGGGGGAGGGTTACGACGTCGGTTTCGTATTGCTCCAAGGATCCGGCCCACGACTGCTGTTGGGTCGGGCCGCCGTTGACGCTGTATTCGAGCATGCAACTCGTCAACGTGTTGGTGCCGGTGTTGGTGACCGTCACTTCAATGGTCACGTCCTCCACACCGCAAAGCACGCTCTCCGGCGCGCCGGTGATGTTGACGCCGGCGTCGTTTTCAAAGCTGACGGCCCCGTCCGGGAAGCCGTCCCAAACTTCCGTGCCGGTCCCTGCCGGGTCCAAATACTCGGCCAGTCCCAATCCCCAGCTTACGTTGAATCTGCCGTACCAATCCGCTTGCCCGTTGTTCACGCTTCCCGTGCACGCCGCGGCCCCGCCGTACAGCTGACCGATGACGCGGTGGTTTTGGTCGAACAACGGGGAGCCAGACGACCCTCCTTCAGTCACGCCAAGCTCCCATTCGTTGATGTACCAAACCGCGGCGCCCCCAGCTTGCTGCTGCGAAGGACTGTCGTCTTCGAAGCAGATTTTTTTCACGTCGCCGGAGGGGTGGTGGATGCCGACCGCGCTTGCGGGAATCGCCCCGGTTGCGTCCCATCCTGCGTACTGCACGTTGAAGGCGGCCGGAGGAGTTTGGCTCAATTCAATCAAGGCCACGTCGGATTGGCCGCTGTTGACCAGCAAGGTGCCGCCGCTGATGCTTTGGTTGGTGGGGCCGGAGTTGCCGGAGCAGGTCGCGGATTCGTGGTTGAAGTAGTAGACCCAGTTTCCAGGGTTGCCCAAACAGTGGTTCGCCGTCAAAAAGTAGGGCGTGCCGTCGTTCAAGGTGTTGTTGACCAGGGCGCCAGAACAAACCGCGAAGCCGCCTTGCACGATCAACGCCACACTGCGTTTTTCCGTGGCCCACGTGGCGCCTTCCGGGCAGTTCACGTTGATGTTGCAATCGCCGCTGTTGCCAAACGGACCGCGTTCGCCGTCGTGAGGCCACCCGCTCAGCGCACGGTATCCTTGAACCACCTGGCTGATTTCAAGGGCAGGAAGGGCGGCGAGGGTGAGCGGCTGGCGGTACTCCACCACGAGCTCGTCGGTCGGCACAACGCCGGTGGCGAGTCCGCCCCAAGGTTTGACGTTGCGGTGGTCGAGGGCGCCAAGCACGTGCTCCCCGTCGGCCGAATGCAAGAACAACACGCCTCCCTTCGGCACGTCGTACGTGCCAAACTGAACGGAAAGTCCCGTGGCACCGGGCGCGGCAACCGCCATGCGCCACACCCGCCACGGACCCTCCATCGTCCACGCCCCGTGCGTCACGGCAGACCAGGCCACGTCGTGTTCCACCCCAAAACGCCACGGCGCCTCCTTGAAGCGGTCGGTCACAAGATCTTCCTGCGCCAGCGCCTCCCGGTCCAAGGCCGGAAGCACTTCGGCTGCGGGCCGAACGCCTGAGAGGAGGGGACTTCCGCCGTAGGTGATTTGGGCCTCCAGCGAATTGGGGGACATCCACCACAACAGGGCGAGGGAAAGCAGGACAAGGGGGTTTTTCATTTCGAAAGGGTTCAGCGGTAGGTGTAAATCAAGGAGCCTTCCCATCCCGAGAGCACCAACACGGTGGTTCCGTGAGGTGAACCTCGGAATGCGGTGAGGTCGGACGTCAAGGTGTCCAAAATCAAGGCCCGGCAGGGGTCGCCGGGAGAACGATGCACCCAGCGTAGGGGTTGCTTGGGTGGAAGGCTTTTCATCAGCGGACCGTCGGCTTCCAACGTGAACGCGTGCTCACTGCATCCCCCGCCGTACCTCACGACGGTTTGAAGCACGTCGTCTTCGACGGCTGCGGAGACGACTTCAAAGGGCGTCTGGGGCCACGACGTGCCCGCCGGGTCAGGGGATGCCACCGCCTCTTGCTCCCCACTGCACGAGGACGAAGCAAGGATGCCCCCAATCCCCAACACCCAGAGCAGTTTTCCCCAGTGGTTTTTCATGCGTCGAAGTTACTTTGACGCTTGCTTGCGACGCCCTTCAAGGGCATGGAGTTCGTCACGGAGTCTCGCAGCCTCCATGAATTCCATGGCTTTCGCCGCACGTTCCATGTCGCGTTTGGTTTTGGCGAGGAGCTTGTCGAGGTCTGCAAGGGACATGGATTGCACCACCGGGTCGGTTGCGGCCAACGGAACTTGGTCCGGTTCTGCTGCGTAGTTCTTGGGGCGGTTCGAGACCGATTCGCTCTGCTCAAACAGCGTGCGTTTTTCCTTGCGGATTTGCTGGGGGGCCAAACCGTGAGCGTCGTTGTAGGCGACTTGTTTGTCGCGCCGACGTGCGGTCTCTTCGATTGTGGCCGCCATGCTGTCGGTCACTTTGTCGGCGTACATGATCACGCGGCCGTTGACGTTTCGTGCAGCGCGCCCGGCGGTTTGGGTCAGGCTTCGGTTGCTCCTCAAAAATCCCTCTTTGTCCGCATCCATGATGGCCACGAGACTCACCTCCGGCAAGTCCAATCCTTCGCGAAGAAGGTTGACGCCCACGAGCACGTCAATGGCGCCGTCCCGCAGCTCGCGCAGAATCTCCACCCGGTCCAAGGTCTTGACGTCGGAGTGGATGTACCGGCATTTGATGCTCAAGCGGTCGAGGTACTTCGTCAGTTCCTCGGCCATGCGTTTGGTCAGCGTCGTCACCAACACCCGCTCGTCGTTGGCCAGCGTCTTTCGAATCTCCACCACCAAGTCGTCCACTTGGTTGTCGCAGGGCCGCACCTCGATCGGCGGGTCCAACAACCCCGTGGGCCGAATCACCTGCTCGACGACGACGCCTTCGGCGCGTTCGAGCTCGAAATCCGCAGGGGTGGCGCTGACGTAAATGGTTTGGTTGACGATGCTGTCGAACTCCTCGTAAGTCAGCGGGCGGTTGTCCAAGGCGGACGGAAGCCGGAATCCGTGGTCCACCAAGTTGACCTTGCGCGACCGGTCCCCGCCGAACATGGCGCCAATCTGCGGCACGGTCACGTGGCTCTCGTCGATCACCACCAGGAAGTCCTTGGCGAAGTAGTCGAGGAGGCAGAACGGTCGCTCGCCCGGTTGACGGCGGTCGAAGTAGCGAGAGTAGTTCTCAATGCCCGAGCAGAACCCGATCTCTTTGATCATCTCGAGGTCGTAGAGGGTGCGTTCGTCGAGTCGTTTGGCCTCCAAGAAATGCGCTTGCTCGTTGAAGAAGGCCTTCTGCTTTTCGAGGTCTTGTTGAATCTCCCAAACCGCCGCATCCGTCGTTTCCTTGCTGCTCACGAAGAGGTTGGCGGGGTAGATGGTGAACTGGTCGAAAGAGTGAAGCACCTGACCCGATTCAGGGTCGATGGTGGACAGGCGTTCGATTTCGTCGTCCCAAAACTCGATGCGAACCGCGTGGTCGGCGTAGGCCAAATGCACGTCCACGGTGTCTCCCTTCACCCGGAAGTTCCCGCGCCGGAAGTCGTGAACTGCCCGGCTGTACAGGCTGGTGACAAGTCGGTGGAGCAAGTCGTTTCGGGTGATGCGTTGACCGACCTTCAACTCGTGCACGTTTTTGTGGAACTCGACCGGGTTGCCGATTCCGTAAATGCAACTGATGCTCGCCACGACAATCACGTCCCGGCGTCCGCTGAGCAAGGCCGACGTCGCAGAGAGCCGAAGCTTCTCGATTTCGTCGTTGATCTGCAGGTCCTTCTCGATGTACGTGTTGGAGGCCGGAATGAAGGCCTCGGGCTGGTAGTAGTCGTAGTAGCTGACGAAATACTCCACGAGGTTGTCGGGAAAGAACGACTTGAACTCGCTGTACAGCTGCGCGGCCAGGGTTTTGTTGTGGCTGAGAACCAAGGTGGGGCGCTGGGTTTCGGCGATGACGTTGGCCATTGTGAAGGTCTTGCCTGAGCCTGTCACTCCAAGCAGCACTTGGTGCGCCGTGCCGTCGTTCACCCCTTCAACCAATTGGCGAATGGCCTCGGGTTGGTCCCCGGTCGGTTGAAAGGGACTGTTCAGTTTGAACGCGGTCATGGCGCAAAGGTAGGGGCGGGGTGTGCCGCATCGAAAGGCGATTTGCGGGCATCAAAAAGCCCCGCTCGGTGGCGGGGCTTCTTAGGTGTGTTGGGCGCGAGTCTTACTCGGCCACGACTTCGAACTTCACCGTAACAATCACCTCCTTGTGGAGCTTGACCGTGGCTTCGTAGGAGCCGAGTTCTTTGATGGTGTCGTCGGCAAGAGAAATCTGCTTGCGCTCGATGTCGTAGCCTGCACCTTGGATGGCGTCGGCCAACTGAATCGAGTTGACGGAACCGAAAATCTTTCCGCTTTCGCCGGCCTTGGCTCCGAGCTTGAGGTTCAAGCCTTCGAGCTTTTCGGCGATGGCTTGCGCAGCTTCTTTGGCCTTAACCGCCTTGTGCGCTTGCTGGCGAATCACCTCGTCGTTCACCTTCATGTTGGATGCGGTCGCTGCCACAGCCAAGCCCTGAGGGATGAGGAAGTTGCGTGCGTATCCGTCCTTGACGGTCACCACGTCAAACTTGCTGCCGAGCAATTCCACGTCTTGCTTGAGAATGATGTTCATGGCAATGGGAATTAACGGAGGTTGTCAGCAACGTAAGGCATCAACGCCAAGTGACGGGCCTTTTTGATGGCCTGTGCTGCTTTGCGCTGGTACTTCAAGCTGGTGCCGGTCAAGCGACGAGGCAAAATCTTGCCTTGAGGGTTGCACAACATCAACAGGAAGTCGGCGTCCTTGTAATCGATGTATTTGATGCCCTTCTTGCGAAAGCGGCAGTAACGCTCAGCTTTCGTCTCGATGTCGATGGGGTTCAGGTAGCGAACTTTCTTGTCTGCCATAACGAGAGAGATTAAGCCTCAGCGTTGCCTTCTGCTTCTGCAGGGGCAGCTTCTTGGCGGTTAGACTTGTCGCGGCGGCCTTCGGCGTACGCGATGTGATGCTTCTCCATCTTCGTCGTGAGGAAGCGGATGATGCGCTCGTCCCGACGGAACTCAGTCTCGAAAGGCAAGATTGTGGAGGGGTCAGCTTCAAACTCCATCAAGTGGTAGAAGCCCGTGGACTTCTTCTGGATGGGGTACGCCAACTTCCGCAATCCCCATGCATCCTCGTGGACGATCTTGCCGCCCTTGTCAGTCACGAATGCACGGAACTTCGACACTGTTTCCGCCACCTGCTCAGCAGACAGCACGGGAGTCATAATGAAAACAGTTTCGTAACGGTTCATGTGAACGTTGTTAATTAATGGGGCGCAAAAGTACGTCGAAGCCTTCTGAAAACCAACACCCTCGAGCCCAAAGATGAGGATGCGTTGTGAATAACCGCGTTTGGGCTTCCACGTCAGCGCGCGCGATATTCGCAATCTCATGAGCAAACAGCCCTACCTCGTCAGCGCCAGAAAGTACCGCCCCAAGGCTTGGGATGCGGTGGTGGGGCAATCTGGCATCACCCAAACGCTGCAGCAGAGCATCGCGTCTGGGCAGATTGCTCAGGCCTATTTGTTCTGCGGTCCACGCGGGGTGGGGAAGACCACGTCTGCGCGGATTTTCGCCCGGGCCATCAACGGCTTCGACGTGCAAGACGAGGCGATGTCGTTCAACGTGTTTGAGCTCGATGCGGCCTCCAACAACAAGGTGGAGGACATCCGGAGCATCGTTGATCAAGTGCGCATTCCTCCCCAGCAAGGCAAATACAAGGTGTACATCATCGACGAGGTGCACATGCTGAGCCAGGCGGCGTTCAACGCGTTCTTGAAGACGTTGGAAGAGCCGCCGGCGTTCGCGGTGTTCATTTTGGCCACCACCGAGAAGCACAAGATTCTGCCGACGATTTTGTCCCGCTGCCAAATCTTCGACTTCCACCGCATCACCGTGCCCGACGCC
>Ga0181569_10000400_pt1 | contig 33460 bp, 29 predicted proteins | sample 101ome_19_FD_132452 | JGI IMG/M metagenome (GOLD analysis project Ga0181569, IMG submission 132452) | Coastal salt marsh microbial communities from the Groves Creek Marsh, Skidaway Island, Georgia - 101405AT metaG (megahit assembly) | ecosystem: Environmental > Aquatic > Marine > Intertidal...
TGTGACCATTGGTGTGGTGGTCTTTGCGACCACAACCATGATGGGTTGGGCGTTTTATGGCGAGCGCTGCGTCGTGTATCTCTTTGGAACAAAAGGCATCATGCCGTTTCGGGTGCTGTGGGTGCTTGCGATTCCCGTGGGTGCCGGTGCTGATCTGGGCTTGATTTGGTTGGTAGCTGATACGCTAAATGCCTTCATGGCTGTTCCAAACCTTATCGGACTTCTACTGCTTTCACCGGTGGTGTTCGCGCTGACCCGCGAGTACTTCGCGCGAAAACCCTCGGGTAAAGAAGTCCCTAGCGAATAGCTTCGGTTGGAAAGGAAGACTGAGCGCATGTCTAATTTAGCACCAGAGAAGTTAGTGATAGCGATTTCATCGCGTGCGCTGTTCAATCTGGATGCTGAACACTTAGTCTATGAAGAACAGGGGCTGGAGGCGTATTCCGCCTATCAGATAGAACATGAGGATACGCCCCTCGAACGAGGGCAAGCATTTGCTCTGGCGAAGAAACTTCTGGCTTTGAATAACGTTCTGGCTGAGCCGCTCGGTGTCGAAATTGTGCTGTTATCCCGAAACTCTGCGGATACGGGACTACGAATCTTCAACTCTATTGAGCACTACGGCTTGCCGATTACCCGCGCTGCCTTTTGCGGCGGCGAGTCACCTTGGCGCTATATTCAGGCGTTCGGGTGTCACTTATTCTTATCTTCTGAATCTGCTGATGTGCGTAAAGCGCTGGAAAACAACGTAGCGGCGGCAACATTAGTGTCTAAGCCGGTCGACGACTCGGCGAGTTCGACCATCCGCTTTGCTTTTGATGGCGATGCGGTCCTGTTTTCGGATGAGGCAGAGAAAGTTTACAAATCCAAAGGGCTTGAGGCGTTTACGGCAAGCGAAAAAGCGCACCGAAACGAGCCCTTGATGGGAGGCCCCTTCAAAAGCTTCCTCAGTGCATTGCATGTGTTGCAGCAGTCGTTGCCCGAGGAGGGACAGTTAATAAGGACCGCGCTCGTCACTGCGCGCTCTGCACCTGCGCATGAACGGGTTATACGCACCTTGCGAGCCTGGGATATTCGTCTAGATGAGTCCATTTTCCTTGGCGGACTGCCAAAGGTCGAATTCTTGAAAGCTTATGATGCGGATGTGTTTTTTGATGATCAGCAAACCCATTGTGAGTTGGCGGCCGATCACATTGCAACGGGACATGTACCGCACGGTGTCGCAAACGAAACTTAATCGAGTCTATACAGCTGGTTAGAACCAAAGTATCTTAACAGGCGATTTTTAATTCCCTGAGGTGCTTAATGAAGCTCCAGCAACTCAAGTATATTTGGGAAGTGGCGCACCACGATCTCAACGTATCTGCCACAGCGCAAAGTCTGTACACGTCACAACCTGGCATCAGCAAGCAGATTCGGTTACTGGAAGGTGAGTTAGGCGTCGAGATTTTTGCTCGCAGTGGCAAGCATTTAACCCACATCACGCCTGCAGGCGAAGCCATTATCGACATGGCGGGTGAAATTCTGCGGAAAACGGAATCCATCAAGCGGATAGCACAGGACTACTCGGACAACGTAGCGGGGAGCATGTCGGTGGCGACAACGCACGGGCAGGCGCGCTATGTGCTCCCCGAATCAATTGCGCAGTTCGTGGCCGATCACCCTGATGTTTCATTGGAGTTAAAACAGGGCAGTCCGCATCAGATAGCTGAAATGGCTGCAAAGGGGGCTGTCGATTTCGCAATTGCAACCGAAGCCCTGCAGCAATACGCGTCCCTGGTAACCCTGCCGTTCTTTCGGTGGTCACATTGCGTCGTGGTGCCTAAGGAGCATCCGTTAACGGGAATGTCGGACCCAACGCTGGAGCAGGTGGCGCAGTACCCCATCGTTACGTATACCGAGGGCTTCACAGGTCGTTATCGAATTGACGAAGGATTCGAAGCACGCGGCCTAATACCGAATTATGTGGTAACAGCGGCCGACGCTGATGTCATTAAGACCTATGTCAGACGAGGATTGGGCGTTGGTATTATTTCGACCATGGCCTTTGAGGCCCACTCGGACAGCGATCTAGTGCGCATCGGCTCCCCGAACTACTTCTCTCCGTTGCTATCCTGTATTGCATTTAGGAGAGGCACCTTCCTGCGAGGGTTCATGTTTGATTTCATCGAGCAGCTCGCACCACACCTCGATCCCGAGTTTGTCCGCCATGCGATGTCTATTGCGGATCCCGAGGAGCGTAGCGAGTTTTGCTCAAGACTCGACGTTCCGCGCATTTAGCGATTTTAGGCGTCAGAAATAGGACTAATGGACGAGGTTTTTTACTTACATAGTGTGCGATTATGCGCTCGGTCATCGGATACGGCTCGTGTGCGTATGAATCCTAGTCTTGGGGAATTTGCGCGGGATATCGCGGTGCCTATATCGGCTGCGCTATAGGAAAAAGAATGGACTTAACATCAGATAACGATATGACACCAACACTCACCAATCCTTTTGAAAATACCGACGAAGCAACGTCGGTCGCTACCGATTATCAAGCCGCGGTGTCGCGGGGCTTCGAGCTGCAGGCACTCCCACAATCAGCAGCGACTGATCGCAATATTCAGCGTCAACACAGTAAGAATCGAATGACCGTGTGGGAGCGAATCGAATTCTTAGTTGATGATGAGCCCACGATCCTTTACCAGAACTGGGGTCCAAACCTGGACGGTGCCTCCTTAGTAACCGCCATTGGCTCCATAGATGGCCGGGATGTTGCGATCTATGGGCACGATTTCACTGTTCGAGCTGGATCAATGGATGCGACGAACGGTGAGAAGCTTGCTCGATTATTCGAGCTGGCAGGCCAGCGTAAGATCCCACTGATTGGCCTGAATGATTCGGCGGGCGCTTATATTCCGGCCGGTGTAGGCGGTCTTGATGGTTATGCCGAAGCCTTTACAGGCCTGCGGAAAATTTCGGGCGTTGTTCCCAGTATCATGTGCATGTTTGGGTTTAATGCGGGCGGTGGCAGCTACTTGCCAAGGCAGGGCAGCTTTCTTATCCAGCCGAAAGATACCTTTTTCGGTTTGACTGGACCCGGGGTCGTGAAGTCCGTACTTGGCGAGGATATCACCCCCGATGAGCTGGGTGGTCCGGGCGTTCATAGTCAGACGGGCGTTACTGATTTCGTGGTCGAAGATGAGGTCGCAGCGCTCCGGAAGGTCAGAGAAATTCTTCGCTATCTACCGGATAGTAATGCCAAGGCGCCTGAGTTTCAGGCGTGTTCGGACCCTATCGATCGAAGCACCAGCGATATCGATACCTTGTTGAGAACCGCCTTTGAATCACCCACGGGATTTAATACGCCCGTCGATAGCTCGATCATAATTCAGCAGCTCTGCGATCACGGTGATTTCCTCGAGATACAGGAGGAGCGAGCCAAGAATACAATTACGTGTCTGGGGCGGATCGGCGGCCATGTGGTGGGTTTTGTAGCCAACAACTCTGCCGTGTCGTCAGGCCAGATAGATATCGACGCAGCGCTCAAAAATGCGCGATTCATTCGTTTTTGTAATCTCTACAATATTCCCGTGATGTTTTTGGAGGACACCACTGGCTTCCTGCCCGGTCGGGAGCAGGAGCACAGAGGTATCGTGCAGGCTGGTAGGGCGATGCTCGATGCCATTGTCGACCTGAGGACACCACGCTTTCTGATTTTGATAAGGAATGCATTTGGCGGTGCCTATGCGTCCTACAATAACTACCCAACGGGCGCTGACTTGGTTGTCGCGCTGCCTACAACCCGTGTGGCAGTGATGGGCCCTGCGGGCGTCGAGTATGTCTACAAAGATGAGCTCAAGGCGATTCGCTCAGCGATACCTCAGCGCGTTGCCGAGACCACGGCAGACCTGATAAAGCAAGGGGCTACCGAGGCAGATGCAGCGGCTCAGGCGTCAGTGACGGCAAGTGAATGGGCCAAGACTGCCGAAGCCGAGTTGGCGAAGCGTTATGAACGCGAGATTATGAATCCGGAAGAGGCACTGAGCCTCGGTTCAGTATCGCAAATCGTTATGCCGACGGACCTCAGAGCCGTCATCGCAAAGCATCTTATGTTCTGTCTGCGCCATTACACGCCTGAACCCATGGGCGGAATTCAGCGCGAATTTCATTAAAAATCAGCGAGTTATATTGGAGTTTTGCTGTGTCAAACGAACACTACTTACATAATCCGCTGATTCATCAAGACCGTCGTCTTGGCAGCAGCGATGATGCTTGGGTGCGCCAATTTGACTGCACTCATATCAAGCCACTGATTATTTGTCGGGGGCCTATCAGAAAAGAGGCCATGGATGTCTTCACTGAGATGGGTATCACCGATTACGGTATCTTGCTGTCCGAAAAAGATTCGATCGTTTATCCGCGAGCGATAGCGCCAGAGCTTCGAGTGATTGGTGACCCCCATCGAGTGCACCGTGTGAGTGATTACTCGGGGGTCGATAAGGCTGATCGTGAAGCGCGTATCGAAGAGATTATTCAGATTGCAAAAGATCATGGCTACAACGCTATTTTTGCCGGTTACGGCTTCATGGCGGAAGACGAGACCATGGTCGCCTCCATGGAGAATGCAGGGCTCAACTTCATCGGCCCCTGCTCCAGAACTGTTCGACAAGCAGGATTAAAAGATGAGGCCAAGCGAACGGCGCTAAAGGCCGGCGTTTCAGTCACACCTGGCGTAGACAACGCAACGGCACTGACTTTGCTAAAGAAGCACCCGACCGTGGAAGCCCTCAGCGCCTTGTGTAACGAGCACGGTCTTGAAGGGGTCGACCTGACGGGCCAGGAGCTCGAGGATCTGGCAGATCGCGTGTTGGGAGCCTCTTATAAAGCCGGGATTGATCTGTACACCATTGATGAGCTTATTGAGACGCTGCAGGAATCAGTGCAGGGGATGAATGATCAGTACCCCAATAATCGCGTTCGCCTGAAAGCCATTGGCGGCGGCGGCGGTAAGGGGCAGCGGATCGTGGAGCGGGGTGACGCTGAGCGCACCGGCGAGCTTGTTAAGGAAATTCTGCAGGAAGTGAAGGCCTCGGGCGTTGGTGACAACAAGAATGTCTTGGTTGAACTCAACATCGAGTCAACACGTCACCAAGAAATCCAGGTGATTGGCAACGGAGAGTGGTGCACAACGCTGGGCGGTCGCGATTGTTCACTGCAAATGCACGAGCAAAAGCTGCTCGAAGTCTCCGTGACGCGCGAATCGCTTATTCAAGCGGCCGACGAGGCCGATGCCGCAGGTCTGACAGACCACGGTGAGGTCCTACGAGCTGATATCATTACCTTGGATACCATGGAAGAGGAAGCCTCTCGTTTCGGTGCTGCCGTGGGTCTTGATTCGGTTTCTACCTTTGAGTGCATCGTTGATACCGACAGCCACTTCTTCATGGAAATGAATACCCGTATTCAGGTAGAACACCGCGTTTCTGAGCTCTGCTACGCGCTTAAATTCAGCAACCCCGAAAACGGGGGCGAGAGTTTCACTGTCAATTCACTGGTTGAGGCAATGGTCTTATTAGCCGCGCACGGGCCCAAGCTACCGCCTCCAGAACGCGTTTTGCGGAACAACGACAGCCTTGAAGCGCGGATGAACGCAACTAATGATGCACTGCAACCGCATGCCGGGGGCCAAATAGAGCACTGGTCAGATGCAGTTGAAGGTGAGATTCGGGATGACCAGGGAATCTGTGTCCACAATCCTGATACGGACGTCTTCATGAAGTACACGCTGGCGGGCGCGTATGACTCCAATATTGCCTTGATTCTCAGTGTGGGGGATAGCCGACTCACTGCCTATGAGGAAATGGCTGAGATTCTGCGGGTCACCACGCTTCGGGGCCGAGACTTGAGTACCAATCTTAATTTCCATTATGGCCTTGTCCATTGGTTCTTGAGCAGGACCGTGCACGCGCGACCGACTACGAAGTTCATCGTGCCGTACCTGACGGCCGTGGGTGAGCTCGCCGCAGTGGCGAGGAAGATCGATCTTGAAGCTGCTTGGCGTGGCTACTCTCTGGCCAGTACGAGTAATGACAGCCAGGTTCTCGATGCGAAGAAGACCTTGGTTTTGCGTCCGATTGAAAAGCTATTGTCCTGTCCTCATACGCTATCGGGCTGGTTGAGTGCCAACAAAGACGCGTTTGCTTTTGACGACGGTCGAGTCACCTTCACCGAGAACCCTGTCGATGTGCTGGTCGATACCTATCACTTCTTGAACCTTGATAGTGAAGGCTCAGCTGCCGCCTCAGAGAGGATCTGGTCGCAAGACGCCAGCCTTTTGGATACCGCTGAGGCCTTTTACATGGATGCCGCTAATGCATTGAACGCCGACTCTTGGGAGGCGTTAGCGGGCGACTTGGCAGCGGATTCAGCAGAAGGCGTGTCCAAAGACCAGTGGCAGGCAATTCGCTCGGCTCATGCAGGACATCAGGCAGGTTTGTCTCTTCTCCTTCTGCTGCCGGCCATGGCGGCACAGACGGGATTCTACGAGCTTAAGGTCAATGCTGATCTGAGCATCCACATTCCCGACCGTTTACTCGACGATGACCACCAGGACGCCATGGCAAAAGCATTGGCACCCCCACCGGTTGCAAAATCCGATGAAATTGTTGCCACCAGTGGCGGCATGTTTTACGGCCGGGAAGCGCCCGGTGAAGCACTTTACGTTGAGGCAGGATCGACGTTTAAGACGGGCGATCCGTTGTTCATTGTTGAGGTCATGAAAATGTTCAACAAGGTCAATGCACCGTTTGACGGTAGAATTGACGACGTCTTGGTTGAAGGGGACGGAGTCATCATCAAGAAGGGGCAACCTATCTTCAAGGTGACGCCTGATGAGAAGCCTGAAGACGTCTCAGACGAAGAACTAGCAGCTCGACGCGCCAAAAGCACGCAGGAACTGCTGAACTGCGTGATTTAGAAACGGAGTATTAGATGATCACAGGTTTAGATCATATCGCGATTGCGGTACCCGACCTTGAGGCCGCTATTCAGCGCTTTATGGCCGACTTCGGACTCGAGTACGAAGGTACCGAGGAAGTCGAGGCTGCGAAGACCTCGACGGCGTTCTTCCCGCTACCCCCCACTAGTATCGAGCTGGTTCATCCGCTTCGTGGCGAAGGGGCAATTGCCAAATACCTAGAGAAGCGAGGCGGCGGGATCCACCACCTGTGTTTTCGAACCGACGATATTGACGCTGATGTCGCTCGCCTCAAAGACAAGGGATACCAGTTCATAGGTGATGAGCCTACGCCAGGTGCTCACGGCGCTCGCGTTATCTTTATCCACCCTAAGAGCTGTGACGGCGTCCTGATTGAGTTATCTGAGCCGCAGCTGGGAGATGATCACTGATGTCGGTTTACAACCCAGACACGGCGACCAAGGCCGCTTGGGCAGCACTGGTTGAGAAGCAGAGTAAGGGCCTCACGCCAGACGAATTCACCTGGTTTACGCCTGAAGACATTCCAATGAAAGTGCTGTACACCGCTGAGGACACGGCTGAGCTTCCCTATACGGATACCATGCCAGGACTCAGTCCCTACATCCGTGGACCACAGGCGACCATGTACGCTGGTCGGCGCTGGACTATTCGGCAATACGCGGGGTTTTCGACGGCGGAGGAGAGTAATGCCTTCTACCGCAAAGCACTGGCGGCCGGCGGGCAGGGTGTCTCTGTGGCCTTTGATCTAGCGACTCACAGAGGGTATGACTCCGATCACCCACGAGTTGCAGGTGATGTGGGTAAGGCGGGTGTCGCCGTCGATTCTGTCGAGGACATGAAGATCCTGTTCGACGGCATTCCGCTGGACAAGGTATCAGTATCCATGACGATGAACGGTGCTGTACTGCCTGTCCTTGCGGGTTATATCGTGGCTGCGGAAGAGCAGGGCGTCGGCCCTGAAGCGCTTGCGGGAACGATTCAAAACGACATTTTGAAAGAATTTATGGTGCGTAATACGTACATTTACCCACCGGTTCCGAGCATGCGCATTATCGGCGATATTATCGCCTATTGCTCCAAGAACATGCCCAAGTTCAATACGATTTCTATTTCTGGCTACCACATGCAGGAGGCGGGGGCTAACGCAGCACTCGAGCTGGCCTACACCTTAGCCGATGGCAAAGAGTACATTCGAACCGCAATCGCGGCTGGCCTTAACATTGATGAGTTCGCCCCCAGACTCTCTTTCTTCTGGGGCATTGGTATGAATTTCTATATGGAAATCGCCAAGATGCGCGCCGCTCGTTTGCTGTGGGCAGAAATTGTTGGCGAGTTTTCACCAGAAAACCCCAAGAGCTCCATGTTGAGAACACACTGCCAGACATCAGGCTGGTCGCTGACGGAACAGGATCCCTACAACAATATCGTACGAACCACGATAGAAGCGATGGCTGCTGTTTTTGGTGGCACGCAGAGCCTGCATACCAATGCGCTTGATGAGGCCATCGCCTTACCATCGGACTTCGCAGCCCGAATTGCGCGTAATACACAGCTGGTCCTTCAAGAGGAGACCGGAATCAGTCAGGTAGTCGACCCATGGGGTGGTTCCTACATGATGGAATCACTGACAAATGACATTGCGGAAAAAGCGCGAGCGCTGATTGCTGAGGTCGAAGAAGCCGGTGGCATGGCACAAGCGATTGAGACGGGTCTGCCCAAGCTGCGAATTGAAGAGGCTGCGGCCAAGAAGCAAGCGCGTATTGATCGCGGTGAGGATGTCATCGTTGGCGTCAACAAGTACCAGATCACTGAGCAGGACGCGGTAGACATATTGGAAGTCGATAACGATGCAGTTCGCGACTCTCAAATTGACAGGCTCGATCGGATTCGAGGCACACGTGATGCTGCCTCAGTTGAAGCCAGCCTTCGTGCTTTGTCACAGGCAGCAGAGAAAGGAGAGGGCAATTTGCTCGCGCTGGCTGTTGAAGCGACGAGGAGGCGTGCTACCGTGGGTGAAATATCAGATGCACTCGAACAGCACTTCGGCCGGTTTGTAGCCAGTGCACAGACGGTTTCAGGTGTTTATGGTGCTGCTTACGAGCAAGACGAAAACTGGAAGCAAATCACAATGGATATTGAGCGCTTTGTCGAAGAGCACGGCCGACGCCCAAGAATGCTTGTGGCGAAAATGGGGCAAGACGGACATGATCGTGGCGCTAAGGTGGTTGCTACCGCCTTTGCGGATGTCGGTTTTGACGTTGATTTATCACCGATGTTCTCCACCCCTGAGGAGGTTGCACGTCAAGCCGTCGAGAACGACGTGCATATTGTCGGAGCATCCAGTTTAGCGGCAGGTCATAAAACACTGGTGCCGCAACTCATTGAGGCTTTAAAGGCGGAAGGCTCTGAGGATATTGTCGTTATTGCTGGTGGTGTCATCCCACAGCAAGATTATGACTACCTCTACGAAGCTGGCGTCAGTCTAATCTTTGGCCCCGGCACGCCTATTCCCGATGCTGCACGAAAGGTTTTGGATGCCGTTAACGCCAACCGCTGAAGCTATTGTTGCAGGCAATCGGCGGGCGCTTGCCAAGGCCATTACGCTTGTAGAAAGTTCCCGCCCACAGGACCGCGAGACGGCGCAGGCACTGCTCAACGAATTGCTACCACATACGGGTAATAGTTTGCGTGTCGGTATTACCGGTGTCCCCGGCGTTGGAAAATCAACGTTCATCGAATCCTTTGGGCAGCACGTCATCGCGAAGGGACATCAAGTGGCCGTACTAGCGGTCGACCCTAGCTCCCCAATGGCGGGCGGCTCGATTCTTGGCGATAAAACCCGTATGGAGCACCTGTCGCGGGACCCGTCAGCGTTTATCCGTCCGTCACCCGCAGGTAAAGCCCTGGGGGGCGTGGCACTCAAAACCCGGGAGTCCATGTTGTTGTGTGAGGCAGCAGGTTTCGACGTGGTGTTGGTGGAAACTGTGGGCGTAGGTCAGTCTGAGCATCAGGTCGGCAGCATGGTGGATTTTTTCTTGATCCTATTGCTGCCGGGCGGTGGGGACGAACTCCAGGGTATCAAGAAGGGTATTTTGGAGCTCGCGGACGCCATCATGATCAATAAAGCGGACGGTGAAAGTGAGAGCTTGGCTCGTAAAACCAAACTGCATTACCAGAGCGCCATGTCACTTCTGGCCAGTAGCGATTTCTGGAAGCCTGAGGTCCACACGTGTTCTGCGCTAGAGCGTCAGGGCATCGAAGAATGTTGGTCAATGATGGAGCGGTTCCAGGTGGAGGCTCAGGACTGCCACGCGTTTGACCGTAAGCGCGCCGAGCAGAATCTTCAGTGGATGTGGCAGCTCACGGACGAAATGCTGCGTCAGCAACTCACGGACCACTCCGGCGTCGGCGAGATAATGCCAGTGTTACGCGAGAAAGTGGGTAGAGGCGAACTCACCCCTGTGACTGCGGCGACTCAAATCATTCAGCGCTTGCGAGCCGAGTAGACCATGCGTTTCCTTGCGCTTGATAAGTTAATCAATGTTCAGGAGGGCTACCGTAAGCGATTCAAGATCGATTCAACCGACCTGATCCTCTCCAAAGAAAACGACCAGATAGTAGCCTTTGGTGCCGTCTGTCCTCATCAAGAACAGTCTCTGGAAGAGGGGCACATTGAGGGCGGAGTCATTTACTGCCCACGACACCAGTTCGCCTTCAGTCTCGAGACAGGTCAGCACACCGCAGGACACTGTCGCTCCCTGCCTATTTACGAAGTGCACTATGAGGGCAATGAGGTCGGCATTTTGCTCGAAAGCTAGTGCGCGGTATCTACTTGGGGCTCTTCGATAAAACCGAGTGACCACCACTCTTGTAGAACGTCCACTTGAGACCCGGTCAGTTGGCTTGTCGCCAGTGACTGGCCTGAACTCAGGGTTACAAGCATCATTTCGTCGCTGAGTAACAGCCGATATTTTCGTCCTGACAGGAATGCCGCGATGTGATCGCCCACGTCGCGCCAGAGCAGGCGCTGATTAGGCACCAGCGCGACGCTAGGAGTCATCGGTTCCTCATTGATTGGTGGTTCCTCATCTGTTTCCGATAGCAGTTCTGGAAACCAGTCCGAGTCGCTCAGCGCCTCCATGGCGTTAAATACTGCCGTTCGCGCATTGATAAGGTGCTGCTCGGTGATTTCACCCGGGCGAGCCTGCACGCGCATGCTGTCTTTATCCTCAAGCAGCAAGTCTTCACGTAACGAATCGATCACACTATCGGATAGCCGAGCGACTAAGTCGGCGAGTCGCGGCGCCCTGAATCCGATAGAGAAGGTCATACTTTCGCCAACCGCCGTACCCCAATGCGCAAATCCGGGTGGAATGTAGAGCGCATCTCCCGGGCTAAGAAGGTGCATCTGGTCGGCATCGAATTCTTCGATGAGTGTGAGCCCGTCGGCGTCGATAGTGGGTGTCGCAACGTCACATCGAGCCCCCACTTTCCAAACGCGCTGACCCGCACCCTGGAGCAGGAATACGTCATATTGATCGAAGTGGGGTCCGACGCCGGCGCCCTCTGTCGCATAGCTCACCATGACGTCATCAAATCGCCATGTGGGTAGGAAATCCACACAACCTCTGAGCGCGTCCACCTCGGGAAACCATTCATTGACCCGCTGAACAAGAAGGCTCCACTCGCCATCTCGTAAAAAATCAGCGTCGCCGAAAGGTCCCTGCTCGAGCTGCCATTGATGGTTTACTCGACTGACGATTCGACTGTCAACCTCGCCCTCCATTGCCAAGCCCGCGAGCTCTTCGGGACTGATGGGAGACTGGAAGTTGGGCAGTGCATTTTTGATGAGCAGTGGGCGTTTTTGCCAATACTCGTCCAAAAACAGCTGCGCATTGAAATCGAATCGTGGCGAAATCACCCGAGTTATTTACCCCAGGTGTCAGTCAATGATTCGGCTAGACCCACGTAGCCAGAAGGAGTCAGTTGCATGAGATCCTGCTTAACATCTTCGGGGAGCTCAAGGGTCGATACAAATGACTGTAAGGTTTCCTGAGTGATTGCCTGACCTCGGGTCAGGGCCTTTAACTTTTCGTAAGGCTCGGGGATGCCGTAACGGCGCATCACCGTTTGAATAGGTTCTGCCAGTACTTCCCATGCGTTATCAAGATCTTCAGCTAAGCGCTGGGGATTTACCTGTAGCTTACTAATGCCCTTTAGTGTCGATGTATAGGCGAGAAGCGAATAACCAAAACCAACCCCCATATTCCGGAGAACGGTGCTGTCAGTGAGGTCGCGCTGCCAACGACTGATGGGTAGTTTCTCGCTCAGATGAGCCAGAATGGCGTTTGCAAGTCCCAGATTACCCTCGGAATTTTCAAAGTCGATGGGATTGACTTTATGAGGCATGGTGGAGGAACCAATTTCACCTGCAACCGTCTTTTGCTTGAAATAGCCAAGCGAAATGTACGACCACACATCCCGATCGAAATCGAGCAGAATCGTATTGAACCGTGTAATCGCCTGAAACAGCTCCGCCATGTAGTCGTGGGGCTCAATCTGAGTTGTCATCGGGTTCCACTCAAGACCCAACGATTCTACGAATTCTCGGGATACGGTAGGCCAGTCAACATCGGGGTAGGCGCTAAGGTGAGCATTGTAGTTACCCACCGCGCCGTTGAATTTCCCCAGCGGCTTAACCGACTCCACAGACTGCAACTGCCGGCGTAGCCGAACGGAAACATTGGCCATCTCCTTGCCCAGTGTGGTGGGGCTTGCGGTTTGTCCGTGTGTTCTGCTCAACATGGGGAGCGAGGCATGCTCACTCACCAAGGCGTCGATGCCGTCTATGATGGCGCGCATTTCTGTGGTTAAAACGGGAATGCCATCACGTAGCATTAGAGCGTGCGACAGGTTGTTAATATCCTCGCTTGTGCAGGCGAAATGCACGAATTCGCTGGCATCCGCCAACGCCGTGTCCGACGCAATCGCGTCCTTCAGGAAATACTCAATCGCTTTAACATCATGGTTCGTGGTTCGCTCAATCGCCTTCACCTCAGAGGCGCTCTCGGAGGAAAATGCAGCGAGTACGGCCTCGAGATGAGCGATCGACGTGTCGCTGAGTGGTTTAACCTCTGGTATACCTGATGTGTCGGCCAACTTTTGCAGCCATCTGACCTCAACTTCCAACCGACGTGCTATTAAGCCATATTCGCTGAAAACGGTGCGTAGCGGATCAAGTTTCGATGCGTATCGCCCGTCCAACGGTGATAGTGCAGTTGCAGTGTCGTAGGTCATATTTCGGCTCCGTGGCGAGCGAGTAAGTTTACCACGCAGTGGGCCTAATGGAGCGACCCGTTGTCCGTTACTGGCGATAATTGCTTACTAAGTTCTTCCGCGGTTGCGGCAAGCTTTCCGCCTTTAAAAAGAAAATGACGCGATCTTCCTCCAAGCTGTCGCCAGAGATGAGCAGAACGTAAGCCGGCTAGTAAGATCGTACGAACTAAATCAGCGTTTTTCGTTTGCTCAAGGTGCTGAACGTTCCCTTTTACTTTGATTCGGTAGGGCAGGTGGCTAATGGTGTCCTGATAGATTGCGCTGATACTGGCGGCGAGCTCGACGGCGTCATCACTGAAATGCTGTGCTTTGAAGTTTACGTGCCCCAATCTAGAGGCCACGACTTCCTGCAGGTCGGGACGTTTGGCGAATTGCTCCTCGAGTTTTAGCAGGCCTCTAACGTAAGCCCCCATCGCCACGTGATCCTGATTAGTGGCATCTGTGAGCATATCCACCACACTTCGAAGACCGAGCTTTACCCCTTGAATATTTCCGTAAACGGCGTCGACGGTTGGCGCGTCAAAGGCGAACAATGATCGCAGGGACGCCTCAAAGAAAGCGGTGGGGTAGGACCCGGTTTTCGCTACCTGATCAACCATTCGGGCCGCCTGAACGACGCCCGCTAGCGCAATCACTTGCTGTTGAAGTGGCGTGAACTGACTCACGAGGCCAGTTTCTCGACGCGATTGGTCACGGTCTCAATGACACCCCCGCCCAAACATTCATCATCTTTATACAAGACAACGGACTGCCCGGGAGTAATGGCTCTTTGCGCGTTATCGAATCGAATGACATAACCCGCTTCGGTCACCGTCACCGTGCACTCTTGGTCAGGCTGGCGGTATCGGATCTTTGCCGAACACCGAAACGAGGCCCCTGGGGCCTCCCCGGCGATCCAGAAGATATCGCTCGTCTCAAGGCCTGTCGCGAACAACGCGGGATGATCATTACCCTGACATGCCCAGAGTGTATTGGATTCCACATCTTTGTCGGCAACATACCAGGGTGCCTCGCTGGCGTGTTTGAGACCGCCAATACCCATTCCCTGTCGCTGTCCAATGGTGTGATACATCAGGCCTTCATGCTCGCCAATGACCTCGCCCTCGGGATTCTTGATCGGTCCTGGATTCTTTTTTAAATACTGCGATAGGAAATCCGAAAACCGGCGCTCTCCGATAAAGCAGATTCCTGTACTGTCTTTTTTCCCGGCGGTCTTAAAATCATTGTCAGACGCTAGTTTTCGCACGTCTGGTTTTTCTAGTTCGCCAACGGGGAACAGACTGTCAGCAATGGCATCGTGACCGACCTGATGGAGGAAGTAACTTTGATCCTTCGCGCCATCAAGACCTTTAAGCAGCGTTGCCTTCCCCTCACGTTCACCTTTACGGACGTAGTGCCCCGTGGCAATTTTGTCAGCGCCGAGTATGCGGGCGTAGTCGAGGAACGCCCGAAATTTGATCTCTTTGTTACAGAGAATGTCTGGGTTGGGTGTTCGGCCAGCTTGATACTCCTGTAGGAAATGCTCGAACACATTATCCCAGTATTCAGCGGCAAAGTTGGCGGCATGTAACTTGATTCCCAAGCGTTCAGCTACCGCTTCTGCGTCGGCAAGATCTTCCTTGGCGGTACAGTATTCGGTGCCGTCATCCTCCTCCCAATTTTTCATGAAGAGGCCTTCGACTTGGTAACCCTGCTCCCGAAGCAGGAGTGCAGAGACAGACGAGTCAACGCCTCCTGACATGCCGACAATAACTTTAGTCGCGTTATTTAGACTCATAGCTGGCGAACCAAATCCAATGTGACTGCGCTACCCGCACGATATTGATCAATGACATCCAAAACGACCGGGTGACGAAGTGGTTGATCTGCGTTTTGGACGTCGTCTCGCGACATCCAGTGCGTCGCAATGATACTCGAGTCGCGTTGATAGGTGGCGTCAAATTGCAGAGGGATGCCAACGAAGCTATGCCTCAGATAGCAGATTCCGTTAGCAGCATTGACGATGGTGACGCCAAGATAAGCGGAAATCTCCGCATGCCAGCCTGTCTCCTCTAGAACTTCTCTTGCAGCGGCCTCAATCAATGATTCATTCGGCTCAAGATGACCTGCGGGTTGATTGAGTACCCGGTGGCCCTGGCTCAGCTCCTCGACAAGTAGAAACTTATCGTCCTGTTCCAGAACAGTGGCAACCGTCGCATGCGGTAGAAAACGCTCGGTGTCACTCATGAACCTCTCCCGGTTAGGTTTCCCTGCGCGTATCGACTCTCACCCGGTTGCAAATCGCCGAGGTGAAAGGGCCCGACGCTCTTACGGACGAGTCGGAGGGTGGGATATCCTACTGCCGCCGTCATCCGACGCACTTGGCGGTTGCGACCTTCGCGGATCGAGAGCTCAATCCAGCTATCGGGTATCGATGCGCGGTATCGAATCGGTGGATTTCTATCCCAAATAGTCGGTATTTTCAGAAGTTTGCATCGCGCTGGGAGTGATCTACCGTCCTTTAGGTCCACTCCCGTGGCGAGTGTATCGCAGAGTTCCTGGGTTGCTTCACCTTCGACTTGAACCCAATAAGTCTTCCACTGTTTTCCTTGTGGGTTCGCAAGCTGATGCTGTAAAACCCCGTCATTCGTGAGGATTAGCAGGCCTTCGGAGTCATAATCAAGGCGGCCAGCCGCCCTGTACTTTGGCGCGGTGAGGAAGTTCGCCAGTGTTGCCCGCGGGTCTTCCGGCCGCTCTTTGTCCGTGAACTGGCTTAGAACGTTAAAAGGCTTATTGAAAAGGAGTACTTGACTCATAGCGTTGGTTCGGATGAAAAAGTGGTAAACTTACGACATAACAAAAAGAAGCGCGATGTGACTCACAATAAGCGAATCGCGTTACATGATTCAATCCGGGGGCGAGCCGTAGCGCTCAGCCAGCCAGTCAATCAACAGTAAGGATCTGACTACCATGGCGTATCAGCACATTAAAGTTCCAGAACAGGGAACACCAATCACAGCAAACGAGGATCATAGCCTCAACGTTCCGAATACACCGATTATCCCCTACATCGAGGGTGACGGTATTGGTATCGACATTAGTCCGGTGATGATTAAAGTCGTCGACGCGGCGGTCGAGAAGGCCTACGCGGGTGAGAAAAAAATCGCGTGGATGGAGATTTACACCGGAGAAAAAGCGGCGGAGCTATACGAAGGTGATTGGTTTCCACAGGAAACCCTTGAGGCGATTAAGTCTTACCTCGTCGCAATTAAAGGCCCACTGACGACGCCTGTGGGTGGAGGTTTCCGCTCTTTAAATGTCGCCTTGCGGCAGGAATTGGACCTGTACACCTGTCTGCGTCCCGTACGTTGGTTTGAGGGTGTGCCTTCACCATTGAAGAGCCCGGGAGATACGAACATGGTGATCTTCCGTGAGAACTCCGAAGACATCTACGCGGGTATCGAGTACCAAGCGGACAGTGATGACGCCAAAAAGGTTGTCGACTTTCTGATCAACGAAATGGGCGCAACGAAAATTCGGTTCCCTCAGAACGTTGGCATTGGCATCAAGCCGGTATCCGCAGAGGGGACAAAGCGGCTGGTGAGAAAATCGATCCAGTACGCAATCGACCAAGATTTGCCATCGGTCACTCTCGTGCACAAAGGCAACATCATGAAATTTACCGAGGGCGGATTCCGTGACTGGGGTTACGAGCTTGCCATGGAAGAGTTTGGTGGTGAACTGTTGGACGGAGGCCCATGGGTCAAGATCACCAACCCCAACAGTGGCAAGGAAATTATCATCAAGGATGTCATTGCTGATGCCATGCTGCAGCAAATATTGCTTCGCCCTCGCGAATACAGTGTCATAGCAACGCTGAACCTTAATGGCGATTATTTGTCAGACGCGCTTGCAGCACAAGTCGGCGGGATCGGTATAGCACCAGGCGCGAACCTCTCAGATGATATCGCCCTGTTCGAGGCCACCCACGGTACCGCACCGAAGTACACTGGCCAGGATAAGGTCAACCCGGGTTCACTTATTCTCTCGGCTGAAATGATGCTTCGACATCTCGGCTGGAATGCGGCGGCTGATCTGGTAATTGATGGCATGAACGGTGCAATTCAGGCAAAGACGGTTACCTATGACTTTGCACGTTTGACCGATAATGCGACTGAGGTTTCGTGTTCAGCCTTTGGCGACGCCATTATTGATCACATGTAAGTCGAGATCGTTTGTTCGATGAGAAGCCCGCGGACGCGGGCTTTTTTTTTGCAATAAACGAAAATTCCTGACGACAAGATAAGGACCAAGAGTCCTTCTTTTGCGTACTGGACTATACTGGGGTAACGCTGTTACACATACAAACGATGACTGATCAACACAGATACCGCGAGATTGAACTGATGGCCGCCAAGCCCGGGAAAGGTGAGGAGGAGGGTGACCTCGCTTTAGCGCCCGCCAAGCCGAAGCTTAAGCGCCCGCCGCTCTACCGGGTCGTTTTGCTTAACGACGACTACACACCCATGGAGTTTGTCGTAGAGGTATTGGAGCATTTTTTCTCCATGAACCGAGAAAAAGCGACACAGGTCATGTTGGCAGTGCATACCCAGGGCAAAGGCGTCTGCGGTATCTACACACGAGATGTGGCAGAGACCAAAGCTGAGTTAGTTAACCAAGCAGCACGCGACAACGGTCATCCGTTATTGTGTGAAGTGGAACCGTCGCAAGACGAAGAAGATGATGAGTAAGGAGAATGGTTAGTGCTGAGTAAAGATCTTGAACGAGCCCTGAACGAGTCTTTTAAACAGGCCCGAGCGCAGCGGCACGAGTTCATTACTGTAGAGCATCTCTTGCTGGCCTTGCTCGATGATAGTGCGGCGCAACACGTGTTAAAGGCCTGTAGCGGCGACATCGAAGCGCTCCGGGGTGATTTAACTGAGTTTATCGATGCCACAACACCCTTGGTATCAGGTGAGTCGGATGTTGACACGCAGCCGACGCTAGGATTTCAACGCGTACTGCAGCGAGCGGTTTTCCACGTGCAGAGTTCAGGCAAAGCGGAAGTCACCGGGGCTAATGTGCTTGTGGCGATTTTCTCCGAGCAAGAGAGTCAGGCCGTATATTTTCTGAAGACACAGGACATATCGCGCCTGGATGTCGTCAATTTCATCACGCATGGCGTGAGTAAGTCGGATGAAGACGAAGAGCACGACAGCGATGAACTATCATCCAGCGGTGGTACTGCTGATGTCGATGCAGAAGAGGAGAGTCCGCTTGCGAAATACGCGACGAACCTTAACGAGGAAGCGGCGCAGGGCCAGATAGACCCTCTTATTGGTCGCCTTGATGAGGTCGAGCGAGTGGCGCAGATTCTTGCTCGACGTCGTAAGAATAATCCCTTGCTCGTCGGCGAGTCTGGGGTGGGCAAGACAGCCATTGCCGAAGGGTTGGCAAAACTTATTGTTGACGGACAAGTCCCTGACACCCTTAAGACCGCAGAGGTTTTTTCCTTGGATCTCGGCGCCTTGCTCGCTGGGACAAAATACCGAGGTGATTTCGAAAAACGCTTCAAGGGCGTGTTGGCTGATCTCAAGAGTAGAGAGGGGTCCATTCTTTTTATCGATGAAATTCATACCATTATTGGGGCTGGCGCAGCGTCTGGTGGTGTGATGGATGCCAGCAATTTGCTCAAGCCCTTGCTGAGCTCTGGCAAGCTTCGGTGTATCGGATCCACGACTTACGCCGAGTACCGCGGCATTTTCGACAAAGATAAGGCGCTTAGCCGACGCTTTCAGAAAGTCGACGTGTTGGAGCCATCCGTCGACGATGCGTACAAGATTCTCAAAGGCTTGAAATCCCGTTTTGAAGAGCACCACGGCTTGCGCTACACCGACAAGGCCCTGCGCACCGCAACAGAAATGGCTGCACGCTTCATCACAGACAGGTTCTTGCCCGATAAGGCCATCGACGTCATTGATGAGGCAGGGGCCTACCAGCAGCTTCAGCCGGTCAGTAAACGCAAAAAAGTCGTTGGCCCGAGCGATATCGAGGCGGTCATCGCGAAAATAGCGCGGATTCCACCGAAGACCGTTACCAGCGATGATAAAGAGCTTTTAGAGAAGCTTGAGAGCAATCTCTCCCTCGTAGTGTTCGGTCAAAACAAAGCCGTCAGTCAGCTTGTGAGCGCCATCAAATTAGCCCGTGCGGGACTGAGATCAGGTGACAAACCGATTGGTAGTTTTTTGCTTGCTGGTCCAACTGGGGTAGGTAAGACAGAAGTGACAAAGCAGCTGGCAATGCAGCTAGGGCTTGAATTGTTGCGCTTTGACATGTCGGAGTACATGGAGAGACACACGGTGTCCCGACTTATCGGTGCCCCGCCAGGGTACGTGGGCTACGATCAAGGTGGTTTACTCACAGATGCGGTAACAAAGCACCCTCACTCGGTGGTTTTGCTAGATGAAATCGAGAAGGCGCATCCGGAGGTTTTCAACCTTCTTCTGCAAGTCATGGATCACGGGACGCTGACCGATAATAACGGTCGTAAAGCTGATTTCCGGAACGTGATTGTCGTCATGACAACGAATGCCGGTGCGGAAAGCATTTCCAAACGCTCGATCGGCTTCTCCGTCCAGGACAACAGTACCGATGCTGTGGAGGCGATTAACAAGTTGTTCACGCCCGAATTCAGGAACCGTCTAGACGCCATCGTTCCGTTTGAGCCGCTAAGCCAAGAGGTCATCCTGACCGTTGTCGATAAATTCCTGACAGCCCTTCAAACCCAGCTTGATGAGAAACAGGTTCAGCTTCAGGTTGACGAGGCGGCGAGGGAGTGGCTGGTTGAAGAGGGTTACGACCCCAATATGGGTGCTCGCCCGATGGAACGGGTCATTCAGGAGCACATCAAGAAGCCGCTTGCCGACATGGTGCTGTTTGGATCATTACGTAAAGGCGGTATCGCGAAGGTGACGGTCGATGGCAAAGGTGAAGGACTCGTCGTTGAAGCCGTGACAGAGATGGCTGATGAGGCGGTTCCGGCCTAGGCGACGCGTTTAAAACCACATCACTATTTTCCTGACGCGCACTTTCCTATAGAGTGCGCGCCATTCATGTGTTTACTAGGTAGGTTTAATGGCTAAAGAAGATCAGATCGAAATGGAAGGGGAGATCATCGATACGCTTCCCAACACCACTTTTCGTGTGCGTTTGGAGAACGGGCACGTCGTTACAGCACACATTTCAGGAAAGATGCGAAAAAACTACATCCGTATCCTGACTGGAGACAAGGTGCGGGTTGAGGTGACTCCATACGATTTGACCAAGGGCAGGATTACCTACCGAGAGCGTTAATCGCGCACGTCCCCTGGTACATTCACAACAGGAATAGTCGATAGCCCGCTGGTGGACGAGTCGCCGTCTCCATGCCACCGGCCGTTTGACAGCATTTCGATAGGTCTAAAGCGCGTCTTATAGCTCATCTTCCTGCAACCATCGATCCAATAGCCAAGGTACACGTAGGGCAGACCTAATTTCTTTGCGTGAGATATCTGTAGCAAGACCGCAAACGTTCCCAGGCTGCGTTTTTCGAATTCGGGATCGTAAAACGTGTAGATGGCAGCAAGGCCATCGAGCATCTGATCCGAAACCGCAACACAAGCAAGTCTGTCCTTGTCATACAGTCTGAAGTACTGCGTGCACCCTAGACCGTTATTCAAAAACGATTCGTATTGCTCTCGATCGGGTGGAAACATGTCGCCATCCGCATGCTTCTCAACGATGTAACGCTCGTATAGGTTGTAGGCCTCGTCATCGATGACCGAATCGGTGATGGTCAGGCGCAAATCTGCGTTGGCGTTAATGACACGCCGCTGACTACGTGAAGGGATGAAATCGTCAGCAGCCACTCTCGCCGCCGTACAGGCATTACAGCTGTGACAATGCGGTCGATAGATGTGGTCTCCACTCCGCCTAAAACCCATCAATGACAACTCTGTATACAGCTCGGGCGTCACCTTTTGGCGAGGGTCAACGAAAAGTGTGGTCGCTTCCTTTTCGGGAAGGTAGGAACAACGGTGTGGAAACGTTGTAAAGACCTTTATTTCTCTAAGATTTGCGGTCATAGCTTTTTACATTTGTTCCCTGACTACTTTGAGCTGCACATCGAGTGGTGATGAAACATACGCCGATGTCAACGTGGGTCCGCTACCAATATCGCTCACGGTGATACCGTTTTTCAACTCCATTTCAAAGTTTTCACGCGGAATCAGGGTCATACCGAGCGAAGCAAGGTGCTCATTCGGCATTTGACAGTCAATAAGGCTCAAGCCACCAAGCGAGCCCAGTTCACATAACGCCCTCAAGGCCACCTTTGATGCGTTTGGAGCATGCGAGAACATCGATTCACCAAAAAAGATCTTACCGAGCTTGACACCATACAAGCCGCCAACGAGGCAATCGTGATCGAGTATTTCGACACTGTGCGCGTATCCGAGACGATGCAACTCAAGGTATGCAGCCTTCATATCGTCGCTGATCCACGTTGCCTCGCGCCCGGGAGAGGGCGCAGCGCATGCCTCGATGACCTGCTCAAAACGTTGGTCGTAGTCGACTCTCCAATCAGTCGTCTTCATGAATTTACGAAGCGATTTTGACTCGTGAAACTGGGCCGGACGGAGAACGGCGCGCGGTTGAGGCGTCCACCATAGAATGGGTTCCCCGGGTTCATACCACGGGAAAATCCCGCGTTTGTAGGCCTCGAGTAACCGAGAAGCACTGAGATCACCACCGACAGCCAGAAGGCCATTGGGGTCTTCTAGTGCAGCGCTTGTGGGAGGAAAGGGTTCCATTCCTCCCGTCACCCGAGTCGCCTATTGCGCATCCAGGAATTTTTCAGCGTCAAGAGCGGCCATACATCCAAACCCAGCGGATGTAATAGCCTGCCGATAAACATGGTCGGAGACATCACCGGCAGCGAATACACCCGCCACAGAGGTCAAAGTGGCATTGCCATCGAGCCCAGAGCTGGTGCGAATGTAGCCATCCGCCATGTCTAGCTGACCCGCAAAAATATCGGTGTTAGGCTTGTGACCAATGGCAATGAAGACACCGTCGACCGCAATATCCATATCGTCAGAACCAATCGTAGAAGTCAGGCGGACACCAGTGACGCCGGATTGATCCCCCAACACCTCGTCAAGCTGTCGGTGCCAGTTAAGCGTGATTCGACCTTCCTCAGCTCGTGAAAACAATCGGTCTTGCAGTACTTTTTCTGCACGAAGTGCATCGCGACGATGAACTAGATGCACCTTGCTACAGAGATTCGAAAGGTAAAGCGCTTCTTCGACTGCGGTATTACCACCACCGACAACAACGACTTCTTTATTGCGATAGAAGAACCCATCGCAGGTTGCACATGCGCTAACGCCTTTACCCATGAACGCTGACTCACTAGGTAAGCCCAGATATTGTGCAGACGCCCCGGTCGCAATGATGAGTGCATCGCAGGTGTATTCACCTGATCCCTTGAGCGTAAACGGGCGCGCTTTAAGGTCAACTGAGTCAATATGATCAAAGATAATGGAAGCCTCATAGCGCTCAACATGTTCCTGCATCTGCTGCATGAGTGCAGGCCCCTGTAGTCCCTCTGGGCCGCCTGGCCAATTCTCCACTTCCGTTGTCGTGGTCAGCTGTCCACCCTGTTGCATGCCTGTAATGACGACTGGACAAAGATTGGCTCTCGCCGCGTATACGGCAGCGGTATAGCCGGCGGGACCGGACCCTAAAATAACTAAACGGTGGTGTTGAGATGTACTCATTCGCGCAGATTATCCATGGACAATTTAAACTGGCGGGGAGGGTAGCGCATTCTTTGCAGTCGGGAAATGGGATGGCCTCAGTTTGCCGGCAAAAAAAGAGCTAAGTAACTGAAAAATAGATGAAATTTTATGGAAATTGAGTTTTTTCTTTGTGATATGATACGACAAGCCGGTAAGGGGGAAACGCAGTGCCGTCCAACAACGCGCCTTCAAAAATAGCGAAGGGAGAACCAGAGGCCACCGCACCAGGAGCGCTGGCTACGATCGGAGTTTTTACGGGTGTAGCGGCGGCCTGCTTCACAGTATTAAGCCTGAGCACCTTTGATCTCTCGGATCCGGGCTGGAGCTCCAGCGGTGGCGCTGGGGATCTGGTGAACCAGGGCGGTGTGGTTGGGGCCTATTTAGCCGACATCGCGTTCTCTCTCGCGGGAGTTCTGGCTGGCATCATCCCGATAGCACTGCTCTTTTGGGCCTATCGACGTGTTAAGCCATCATCCACGGTGCATACGACACACTCAGATCGAGCCATTGCCGTTTTCGGCTGGCTGGCATTCTTGGGTGCAGCTGCTGGTTTGGCCACCATGGCTCTCCCCACGAGTGATTCGCTACCACAAGGCAGTGGCGGAATTATTGGAATGGCCATTGCGAACTGGTTTACCGCCGCGTTTTCAGATCTTGGAGCAAGACTTCTACTCAGTTTTTGTGCGCTCCTAGGCGGCACGCTTGCCCTCGATATCGACTGGATCAAGGTTGCCGACAAAACCGGCGCATTCACATTGGCGATCGGGGCTTTTTTCCGCGGCAAACTGGATGATCTCAGCGATCGTCGCAAACTACGAAAGGAAAAGAGCAAGCGCAGTATCCAAATTGCCGAACACGTGGAAAAAGCGAAGTTACGGCCACCGCCTAAGATTAAGCCACCGAAGTTATTAGACTCATCAAGTAAAAAGGCGGAGAAAGAAAAACAGCAGCGTCTATTCGAGTTGCCTGAGCTGATGCCGATGCCGCCGCTCGAGTTGCTAGATCCTCCGACTAATAATGGTCCAAGAGGCTATTCAAATGCAGAGCTGGAATCACTGTCGCGGCTGCTTGAGCTCAAACTGGCTGACTTTGGGATTACCGCAGAGGTGGTGTCTGTCTACCCAGGCCCAGTGGTCACTCGCTTTGAAATTCAACCAGCGGCCGGCGTCAAAGTCAGTCGCATATCGAATTTGGCCAAGGACCTGGCGCGCTCGCTAGCAGTTAACTCTGTGCGTGTGGTGGAGGTCATTCAGGGTAAAAGTGTTGTCGGCATTGAAATCCCTAATGCAGACCGTCAGACCGTCAACTTCAGGGATGTACTCAGTTCAAACATTTTTGATGAGGCTAAGTCGCCTCTGACTTTGGCTTTGGGACACGATATATCCGGTACTCCGGTTGTCGCCGACCTCGGAAAGATGCCTCATGTACTGGTGGCGGGAACCACGGGGTCGGGTAAGTCCGTTGGTGTGAACTGCATGCTCGTCAGTCTGTTGTATAAGGCAACGCCCGATGAACTGCGTTTGATACTGGTTGACCCAAAGATGCTGGAGCTATCTGTTTACGACGGGATACCGCATCTGTTGACGCCGGTCATTACGGATATGAAAGACGCAGCAAATGGTCTCAGATGGTGTGTGGCAGAGATGGAGCGGCGTTACAAGCTAATGTCTTTGCTCGGTGTGCGGAATCTCGCGGGCTATAACCGCAAGGTGAAGGACGCCGAAAGAGCCGGCACGCCCATCGATGATCCCCTCTGGATACCGGATCCCGTGTTAGAGCTTACGGGAGAGGAGCAGTCAGCACCGGCGTTAACAACATTACCCAGCATCGTTGTGGTTATCGATGAGTTCGCCGATATGATGATGATTGTCGGGAAGAAGGTTGAAGAGCTGATTGCCCGAATCGCGCAAAAGGCGAGGGCAGCGGGCATTCATTTGGTGCTGGCGACACAGCGACCATCAGTTGACGTCATCACGGGTCTGATTAAGGCCAATATCCCGTCTCGAATGGCCTTCTCGGTGTCATCCAAAATTGACTCGCGCACCATCCTAGATCAAGGAGGCGCAGAGCAGTTGTTGGGGTATGGGGACATGCTGTACCTGCCGTCTGGGTCCAGTACGCCCACGCGGGTTCACGGCGCGTTTTGCTCTGATGACGAGGTACACCGAGTTGTTGCAGACTGGCGACGCAGGGGCACGCCCGACTACATAGACGGCCTGTTAGATGAAGGTGGGCAGACGCCCGTAACCGCACAGGAGTTACAGTCCGCCGCATCATCTGAAGACGACCCTGAAAGTGATGCCTTGTATGACGAAGCGGTTCATTATGTCTGCAGTAGCCGACGAGCGTCTATTTCATCGGTGCAGCGTAAATTGCGTATTGGCTATAACCGGGCTGCTCGGCTGATTGAAACCATGGAAGCTGCGGGGGTCGTCTCGGGTATGGGCACAAATGGGCAGCGTGAGGTATTAGCGCCACCACCACCCGGTGGTGACGAGTGATCAGACTTTGGGGCCTTTGCCTTTTCTGTATGACTCTCGCTCCAGTTACTGCGGCAAACGAGTCTTCCTGGCCACTCGAGGGTAAAAATGAAGCCAGCGGGGCGTTTGAGCAAACAGTAAGAGACGTCAATGGTGACCTTGCGTTTGTAAGTTCAGGTCGATTCCTAGCCCTCAAACCGGACCATTTTCGCTGGGACATAGAAGCACCTGATAAACAGGTTCTCATTGCGACACCTAATGGGTTTTGGCAGTGGGACAAGGATTTGGACGTCGTCATACTGCGAGATGCCCCTGACTTTGCCCACTTGCCGATATCGTCTATCTGGAGTGGCGCGATGTCTTTGAAACCTGATGACAACACTATCAACGCCCATCTTGGTGGCGATATCAAAGCGCTGGCCGTCCACTCCACCGATGCAGGTGCGATAGTCGTTCTTTTTGAAGACGCGCTGGGGCAGGAGACGCAGTTCGTATTCACCTTGGATTCGGAGCCCCTGGTTCCGGTGTCGTCGTTCGAACTGACAGTCCCCCGTGATGCCGACTTTTACGATGAATCTAGCCGCCGTACCGGACTCTCTGGAGTATTGGAGTGATTTACCTTTCTGTAGCCCTAGGCGGAGCACTCGGGGCGCTCGCCCGGTTTGGGGTGGGAAACTGGGTAATCGGCTTAGGAAGCGGTCATCTGCATATGGCGACGTTTTCGGTCAATGTGCTCGGGTCCCTGTTTATCGGTCTGGTTTTTGTGGGAGCAGAACGCTTGAATCTGCCCGAAGCAGCCCGGTTGGGTATATCGGTTGGATTTTTGGGCGCCTTTACAACGTTTTCGGCGTTTTCCCTGGAGCTACTCGCGGATCTTCAAGAAGGGCAGGTCGTTCGAGCTGTACTGTATGCCTCACTCACCGTGTTTCTCTGCCTGATAAGTTGCTTCGCGGGTGTGGAGTTGGCGAGATCGACCTTCGATTAAAGTTCATTTGGCGTTAAACTAGCGCCCCACACAGGCTGTTACTGACCCCAATCATGCTCGACATCAAGCACGTCCGAAAAGATCCACAAGGCATCACTGAGGCGCTCAAGAAAAAGCGCTTTGACTTTCCTCTAGATAAGTTCGTGCGCCTCGACTCACAACGCAAAGAGGCGGATGTCAGATCTCAGGAGTTACTGGCTGAGCGGAAGAAAGCATCAAAGCAGATTGGTGCCTTAATTGCCCAGGGCAAGAGTGTCGATGACGCCAAGGCTGAGGTCAACGAGACGCTTGAGCGACTCTCAACGGAGTTGGATGCGGCCGTAGAAGAAGCAAAAACGGTACAGCAAGCCCTAGACGAACTGCTAATGGAGACACCTAACCTGCCAGATGCAGCGGTTCCGGAGGGTGTTGACGAGGAAGATAACGAGCAAATCCTTGTCTGGGGAACGCCGCGTGAGATGTCATTTGAAGCCAAAGATCACGCGGACCTCGGTGAGGCACTTGGTCAACTGGATTTCGAGTTGGCTGGCAAAATAACCGGCAGTCGGTTCAGTGTCATGAAAGGGCAACTTGCCAAGCTACAACGCGCCTTGACCCATTTCATGCTTGATTTACACACGGCTCAGCATGGCTATACCGAAGTCTATGTCCCGTTCATTGTTAACAGTGACTCGCTCTACGGTACGGGACAACTACCTAAGTTTGCGGAGGACTCATTCAAGCTCGAGGGTGACTCTGGCTATTATCTGATTCCGACCGCGGAAGTCCCCGTGACTAACATGTTGCGCGATCGCATCCTCGAAGGTGCTGAACTGGGCGAAGACGGCATAAAGTTCACCGCACACACGCCTTGCTTCAGAAGCGAAGCGGGCAGCTACGGAAGAGATACACGCGGTTTGATTCGACAGCATCAGTTCGAGAAGGTTGAGCTCGTTCAGGCCGTCAGACCATCGCAATCAGATGCGGCGCTCGAGAAGCTAACAGGACATGCTGAGGCTGTATTGCAGGCATTAGAACTTCCCTACCGGAAAGTCAGGCTCTGTGGGGGCGATCTAGGGTTTAGCGCAGCTATGACTTATGACTTGGAAGTCTGGCTTCCTGGCCAGAATGCCTACCGCGAAATATCGAGCTGCTCTAATTTCAGAGACTATCAGGCACGCCGGATGCAGGCTCGATGGAGAAACCCAGAGACAGGAAAGCCTGAATTACTGCACACACTGAATGGCTCAGGATTGGCCGTAGGACGTACACTCGTTGCCGTTATCGAAAATGGGCAACAGCGCGATGGCTCAATCAGCATTCCGTCCGCACTTATCCCTTACTTTGGTGCCGACACCATCCCTAGCGAGTAGTTGGCCCTAGCGACTGTCTGCTCGCGCCATAACCGGACCACTGAGGTTAATGGCATCCGCGAGAATGCGCGCGGTTTCAGTGATGAGCGCGTCTACCTCCTCATCAGTGTCGTCGTCATCGCTTACCGCGGATGGCTCCTCGGCGTTCGCTAGTGGCACATCAGATGAATCATCTCCCTCTTCGTTGAGCTCATCCAGGGAGGCGAGGGTATCCAGGCCTTTCGCCTTTCGGCGCGTGTTCTCTATTACCAGGTACTGGATTTCTTGCGACTTTCGCTGCGCGATACGTGCAGCCTCATTCAGGGGCAATACCTCGGCGCCCCGGACCTTTTCAGCCAAGGCCTTCTGGTCCCAGATATATTGAAAGTCAGGATCGGAATTCGCACGCTCAGTATGTTTTGCCACGAGTGTAGGGAGGATGGCGTCGACAACACCGTAGTCCTTGTGCCGAACGGGTGCTATACGATCCCAATCGAGAGCCTTTTCAAGGGAACTCTCGCCAATCTCATCGTGCTGCAGCAGGGAAGGGTAGGTTATATCCGGAATAACACCCCGGTGCTGCGTACTGTCGCCTGAGATGCGATAAAACTTGCTCTCTGTGATCTTTAATTGCCCTTCGGGCAGGTCTAATAGCGTCTGTACGGTCCCTTTACCGAAACTGCGATCTCCGACGACAATCGCACGCCCATAGTCCTGCAGGGCGCCTGCAAAGATCTCCGAGGCCGAGGCGCTCAGTCGATCAATCATGATCGCTACCGGTCCATCATAGTAGGGACCACGCCGGCGCTTTCCGTCTCGCCAAACTCGACTACCTGTACCCCGAATTTGCACGGTGGGTCCGTATTCAATGAATAAGCCGGTCAACTCATTGGCTTCACGTAGCGAGCCACCCCCGTTACCGCGCAAGTCAATCACCAGACCATCGACGCCCGCGTCATTCAATTCATTCACCAACTTAGCGACATCACGCGTTGTCGATCTGAAGTCTGGATCCCCTTTGCGATAAGCATCGAAGTCTAGATAAAACGCGGGGATATCAATAACACCTATTTTGCGAGGAGAGCCGCTTAAACCATTGATTTCAATTATTTTTGACTGAGCGGCCTGCTCTTCAAGTTGGACCTCGTTTCGGGTTATGGTGAGTCGCCGAGCTTCGTCCGCTCGGCCCGCAGCGGGGATTACATCCAACCGAACAACGGTGCCTTTTTTGCCCCTCACCAGGTCGACAACATCATCTAGGCGCCAACCAATCACATCGGTCATTGGCCCTGCCTTACCTTGGCCGACGGCAATAATAAGTTCGGCTGCTCTCAGATCGCTCTGCTTGTCAGCAGGGCCGGCAGGTACCACCCGAACAACCTTCACGTATTCGTCTTCGTTCTGTAGCACGGCACCGATACCTTCTAGGCTCAGGCGCATGTCAATGTCGAAGTTCTCAGCGCGTCGCGGTGAAAAATAACTCGTATGCGGGTCGAATTGGGAGGTGAGGGCGTTTGCGAACACAGCAAAGACGTCCTGTTCGTTGTACTGTGTAAGCCGGTTCTTCTGGTTTTCATAGCGTTTCACGAGCGTGGGGGCTATTTCAGCTTCGTCCTTTTCCGCGAGTTTCAGGGCTAAAACCTGATTCTTAATGCGTTTTCTCCAACGATCATCAAGCTCCTCATCGTTGATTGCCCACTCGCGCGCGGTGGGGTCCGAATCAATATATTCGTCTATATCAAAGTCGAGCTTGGAAACAATGTTGTCCATCGTCGAAATGACGCGCTCTAAGCGCGCTGACGCACGTTGTTCGTACCGCGCAAACATCTCAAAAGCAGGGGAGACCACGCCCTGGCGGCCCAAATCGTCTAATTGTGTCGCGTAGCGGTGGAATTCACCAACGTCAGACGCGGTGAAATATAGGTGTGAGGGGTCCAACCGCTCCAGATAAGTGTTGAGGTGCTCCGCTGACATTGCGTCGTTATATCGCCGATCGACGTAATGCTTTTCCTCTAATTCGGTCACCAGCGCACGCAAAGTCCAGGTTTGCTGTGCTGTAGGCGTTAGATCTGACGCTAGTGAAGCTGAACTAAAAAGTAGAACGGCCCCCAGAGTCGCGAGTGCTTTGCTGATTATCATCTGACCTTGTCTCTCAAACCGCGTTATTGAGTGCTACGAAGAATTCTAACGACGCAGAGTATGTTACCTGGTCAGGATTCTACCTAGTGCATAGGGTAGCGTAGTTCACTCCATAACCACAGATACGGGAAAGGAAGGGCGTTGGACGACCTATGAATATTATTAATTTAACATAATATACATTATGCGCAGTTATTGAGTCTTTAATAAGGTGTATGATCCCCCTCAGGAAAATAAGTGGGCCTCCCCTCTAATCATGGCGACCAAGCAACAACCAACAGTCACAGCATTCTTCGACGACGCCACCTCGACACTTTCGTATGTCGTGGCAGACATGGACGCTGGGGTATGCGCGGTCATTGATCCCGTGCTGGATCTTGATGAGGCGTCCGCAGAAATTTCCACCCACGGCGCCGAACGTATTCTTAGCTTCATTAAAAACAACGCACTGAGCTGTCAGTACATTCTGGAGACTCATGCCCATGCTGATCATTTGAGCGCCGGCTATTTCTTAAAAAAGCGGCTGGGCGCACTCATTGGTATCGGGCACGGTATCGTTGACGTACAGCACGTGTTTGCGGAGATGTATTCAGAAAGTCCAAGTTTTAAACGTGATGGTTCACAGTTCGACTTATTGATGACCGACGGTCAGCGATTGCCGCTAGGGCGCTTCTCTATCGAGGCGCTTCATGTGCCCGGACACACACCTGCGTGTATGGCCTACCGATGTGACCAAGCGCTGTTTGCTGGAGACACCCTCTTCATGCCTGACGCTGGCACTGCGCGGTGCGACTTTCCTGGCGGAAACGCGAGCGATTTATACCGCTCAATTCGACGCCTTTTAGTGCTCCCTGAGGATATTCGAGTGTATGTGTGTCACGACTATCAGCCCAACGGCCGTACCCTGGCGTTCGAGGCCACGGTTGCAGAGCATCGGCGGCACAACGTCCATGTGGCCGATGGGACCACTGAAAGCGATTTCGTGAGCATGCGCAACGCGAGGGACGCCCAGCTGGCAACACCGCGACTGATGCTACCTTCCATGCAGGTCAATATCCGCGCGGGCGCCCTGCCGACTCATCCGGTCTCGTCTCGACCAGCGATTACACTGCCTATTAATGCCTTCAGCCATACTGATGTAAGCGAATTGCTCGACAAGTCCTAACTTAGCGCTCAGTTAGGTGCGTTATAGGGCTTTTACGCAGCAGTGTCCTGCGAGCACACGGTGTTACTTGGCGTAGCGGTCAATAATCTGTTTTCCAAGCGCCATCTGATGCACCTGATCGGGCCCATCCGCCTGCCGACACCAGCGTGCGTAGTTGTAGGCTTCGGCCATCATGTAGTCCTCTGTGAGGCCCCCTGCCCCATGTATCTGCATACACCGGTCGATGACTTTTTGTACAAGGAAGGGAATCGTCGTCTTGGTTGCGGCAATCATATCAACCGAATTGGGGACCCCCTGAGTATCGATTTTGTGGCAGGCTTTCAACAGCAGTAGGCGCGCCATCTCAATTTCTGAAAAGCATTTCGATATGTCCTCGCGGACGCTCTGATGCTTACTCAGTAAACGACCGAAAGTTGTGCGACTGTTGGCGCGCTGGCAGGCCAGTTCCAGCGACCGTTGTGCTGCACCTATGAGCCGCATGCAATGGTGCATACGCCCGGGGCCTAAGCGCCCCTGAGCAATTTCGAAGCCTCTGCCCTCGCCCAGTAATATGTTCGTCAGAGGCACGCGGACATTGTCGAAAATGACCTCGGCATGCCCAATGGGTGCATCGTCATAACCCAATGTAGTCAGTGGTCTTACGAGCTTTACTCCCGCCGTGTCTTTTGGCACCAAAATCTGTGATTGCTGGAGATGGCGACTCGGGTTCTCGGGGTCTGACTTACCCATGACGATGAGAATTTTTGTGCGCTCATACATGGCGTTGGTAATAAACCACTTGTGGCCGTTGAGAACCCACTCATCGCCGTCTTTTTCGATGCTGAGCTCGACATTCGTCGCGTCGCTTGACGCCACCTGCGGCTCTGTCATGGCGTAGGACGACCGGATCTCACCCGCGAGCAGCGGTTCAAGCCACTCTCGCTGCTGCGTCTCAGTGGCGTAGTTCATGAATACTTCCATGTTGCCCGTATCGGGCGCATTGCAGTTGAAAACCTCGGGACACCAGATAACGCGTCCCATGATTTCCGCCAGCGGCGCGTAATCAAAAAACGACAGCCCTCCATGATCACAATACTGCGCATGCTCTTCGGGAACGAACAGGTTCCAAAGGCCTACCGCTTTGGCTTTTGACTTCAGTTCATCCATCAGGGGCAGCGGTGCGAAGCGATTCGCAGCTGTTTTCAATTGATGCGCATAGTTCTCCTCGTTGGGGTAAATGTGTTCATCCATGAACTCAAGGAGGCGCGTTGATAACTCGTTTGACTTGGTGCTGTGTTCGTACATGTGGATACCTGAATACCGTGCGCTGCTTTTGCGTAAACGCCTGTGTAGTGAGCGTGACTTACCTATCTTCCGCTCTCAAACGTCATTGAACGGGGCTGTGGACTAACAACATTAGACTGGGCTCAGTACTGAGCCACCGTCGACGACCAGTGAAGCCCCGTTGACGTAAGATCCTGCACCACTAACAAGGAGCAACAGCGGGCCCGTTAACTCGTGGTACTCGCCGGTACGTTGTGGCACCAAACGCTGTATGTAGGCTTTACCTTGCTCTGTACTAAACTCTTTTTCGTTAATGGCTGTCTGAAAGTACCCCGGGCAGAGAGAGTTCACGCGAACACCAGATCGTGCAAGCTCCAGCGCCATGTTTTTGGTGAGCTGGTCAATCGCGACTTTCGACACATTGTAGTCGGCCTTGTGACTACCCGACACGTGACTGTAGATAGAGCCCGTATTCACTATGGTCCCGTTTCGCTGCTGCTTCATCCTTCGCGCCGCCGCTTGGGCTACCCGCCAAGCACCGGTGAGATTGACATCAAGAACAGGGCCCCAATCATCCTCAGTGGCATCCACAAAACGCAGCGGTGGATTCGCAATTCCCGCATTGTTTACCAGAATGTCCAGCCGTGAAAACTGTGAATCAAAGGTCTGGAAGGTCTCCTGGACGCTTTCCCGTGATGTGACGTCCATGGCGATCGCGTCGGCTTTGGCGCCCTGCTCCCGAAGCTTTTTCACAAGATCTGTCAGCTTATCTGCACGCCGCGCCGCAACGACAACGTGTGCGCCGGCGCCCGATAACACCTCCGCAAAATGCGCGCCTAATCCGCTGGACGCGCCTGAGACAAGCGCAATATGGCCTTTGAGCGAGAATAAACCCTCAAAATTGATACGGTGTGTCATGCAATTTCCTATAAAAAGCGTGTGTCGTTGACTCGCTTCCACA
>Ga0181569_10000407_pt1 | contig 33207 bp, 28 predicted proteins | sample 101ome_19_FD_132452 | JGI IMG/M metagenome (GOLD analysis project Ga0181569, IMG submission 132452) | Coastal salt marsh microbial communities from the Groves Creek Marsh, Skidaway Island, Georgia - 101405AT metaG (megahit assembly) | ecosystem: Environmental > Aquatic > Marine > Intertidal...
AAACCTTCCGCATCCCGATTACGGTCCTCCGATCGCGGTCTGCGAGGCATCCGTTGCGTCTGTCGCCGCCGCCGGATGCCGGGTTGTTGCCGTTTCACGCTGGTTCCTAAGTGCTCCGATACCGGTGTCAGACCAGCCGGATTACGTCAATGGCGTTATTTTGGTCGAAACCAGTCTGAAACCCGCGCCTTTGCTTGAAAAACTGCACGAGATCGAAGCGGAGTTCGGGCGGGAACGGAGCGTGCCGAACGCGGCGCGCATCCTCGATCTCGACCTGATTGCCTATGACGAAATCGTCATGAATGGCGAAAAACCGCCGATTTTGCCTCATCCCAGGCTGGCGGAACGTGCCTTTGTGCTTAAGCCGTTGCTGGATGTCGCGCCCGACTGGCGTCACCCTGTGTCCGGCGCATCGGCGCGCGCGCTGGCGGCGGTGCTGCCGGCCGGCCAGGTTTGCGCTGCGACGAACGCTCAGGGACAGTGACAACCCGTTAGAATCGCTTGCTATTCATGGCCTGAAGCCTTATATACCCGGCTCTTCCTAATGCTGGAGAAGTGCGAAAAATGGCTCGCGTTACCGTCGAAGATTGCGTTCTCAAGATTCCCAACAGGTTCCAACTCGTCATGATGGCCGCCCAGCGGTCCCGCGAATTGTCGGTTGGCGGCGAATTGACCGTCGATCGGGATAACGACAAGAACCCGGTTGTCGCGCTTCGCGAAATCGCCGACGAGACCGTGCCCCTCGACGAGCTTGAAAACGCGGTTGTCGAGGGCCTTCAGCGTAACATCGACGTGGATGAAATCGTCGAAGAGGAAGACGACGACATGCTCCAGGTGACGGAAGCGCTGAACGAGCTTGCCGGTCTGGTCGATACCGGCGAAGCGCCGGCAGCCGGATCCCCCGACGCACCCACGACGGAGACGCCCGCGGCCGATGCCAGCGATCCGATGGCGGCCCTCGCGGCCGGGTTCGAAGACGTCACCATCGAGGACGTCAAAAAAGAAGACTGACGGCGGGGATCGCGACATGTCTGCGCGATCCGGTTTCAGTTCTTTCCGTATTCCGACTGACATACTGACGGGGATCGGCCCGTCATGATGCGCCAGTACGAACTGGTTGAACGCGTACGCGGTTACGACCCCACTGTTGACGAAGAAGCGTTGAATCGCGCCTACGTGTTTTCAATGAAGGCGCATGGGTCCCAGACGCGCGCTTCCGGCGATCCGTATTTTTCGCATCCGGTCGAAGTCGCGGGCATTCTCACCGAATATCGGCTTGATACCGCGTCCATTGTGACCGGCCTGCTGCACGATACGGTCGAGGACACGGTCGCGACCATCGACGAAATCCAACGCCTGTTCGGCGACGAGGTGGCGCGACTGGTCGATGGCGTCACCAAGTTGTCCAAGCTTGAACTGCAGTCGCCCGACACGCGACATGCGGAAAATTTTCGAAAGCTTCTTCTGGCCATCTCGGAAGATATCCGGGTTTTGCTGGTGAAGCTTGCCGACCGCGTGCACAACATGCGGACCCTCCACTACATATCCGATCCGGAAAAGCGGGCCCGTATCGCTCGCGAGACGATGGACATATATGTTCCGCTGGCGGAGCGGATCGGCATTCAGGATATCAAGGAAGAGCTCGAGGAAATGGCCTTCCGGGAACTTTATCCCGAAGTCGCGGAATCGATAGAGAACCGGCTCGAGTTTCTGAAGGAGCAGGGCGAGGATATCGTCAAGCGGATTTCCGGCGAAATCAAGCGGGTTCTGGCGGAAGCGGACATTGAATGCTGGATATCCGGCCGGACCAAACGGCCCGTCTCAATATGGCGGAAGATGCAGCGCAAGAATGTCGAATACGAACAACTCACCGACATTATTGCGTTTCGCGTAGTTGTTGCCTCGGTCGAGGATTGCTACAGGGCTCTCGGCGTAATCCATACCCAGTACCGGATGATTCCCGGCGAGTTCGACGACTATATCTCCACACCGAAACTGAACGGCTATCAGTCGTTGCATACCGCCCTGATCGGGCCCGAAATGCACCGGATCGAAATTCAGATCCGGACGACCCAGATGCATGAGGTCGCGGAACTCGGCGTCGCCGCCCACTGGCAGTACAAACAGGGTGCCGCGCTGACCGAAGGCAAACGGTATCACTGGGTCCGCCAATTGCTCGATATTCTCGAAAATTCGACGAACCCGGACGAATTTCTGGAACACACCAAGCTTGAAATGTTTCCGGACGAGGTGTTCTGTTTCACGCCGAAGGGCGAAATTATCAACCTTCCTCAGGGCGCGACGGTCATCGATTTCGCCTATGCGGTGCATTCAGAGATCGGCGACAGATGCGTCGGCGCCCGCATAAACGGGAAAATGGCTCCTCTGCGCACCGAGATCGGCAATGGAGACCAGGTCGAGATCCTAACGTCGGCGGACGGTACTCCGTCTCCAACTTGGGAACAGCTGGTCGTCACTGGCAAGGCACGCGCGCGTATCCGACGCTACGTGCGCGGCGAACGGCGCGAAGAGTTCACCAAGCTGGGACAGGCGATGCTCGACCGGGCATTTCGCGATGTCGGCTATTCCAACGATCAGGAGCCGTCACAGGCCGCGCTCGACAAGTTCGGAGCTGAATCGATGGACGATCTGATTTCCCTGGTAGGCAGCGGAGAAGCGACTGTGCCGGAAGTCGTTGCGGCACTGGTCCCCGAGGAATTTTTGAAGAAGGCAGCAAAGGAGTCGGGGCAGGAACTGCCGGAGCGGGCGAACTGGCAATCTGCGGAGATACCCATTCGCGGGCTGACGGACGGCATGGCCGTTCATCATGCCAAATGCTGCCATCCACTGCCGGGCGACCGGATTGTAGGGATCCTGACGCCCGGCAAGGGCGTCGCCATCCACACCAAGGATTGCGAGACACTGGAAAGTTTTGCCGACACACCCGAACGCTGGATCGATGTGGGGTGGGATATCGGACCCGCGACGCTGGTCGGCCGCATCAAGCTGGTGGTTGCGAACGAAACCGGAGCGCTGGGGTCGCTGACGACGGTGATCGGTCAGAATCAGGCCAACATAAACAATCTGAAATTCACGAGCCGATCGACGGACTTTTTCGACATGATGATCGATATCGAGGTGAGGGACACACATCATTTGAACGATATCGTCGCGGCTCTGCGCGCAACACCGGGCGTGACTTCGGTGGACCGGGAAGGATAAACGCTGCCGCCTCCGGTATGATGTTGTAAACTGGTCATTCTTGTCAGCTCGGAACTTTCGGGGAGAGAACCGAATGAACAACAGGTATTTGAGACTCGGTGTAAATATCGATCACGTGGCGACGATCCGGAATGCCCGCGGCGGAAAACATCCGGATCCGGTCCGGGCGGCCCTTGCAGCGGCGTCGGCCGGGGCTGACGGCATCACTGCCCATCTCCGAGAAGACCGGCGACATATGACCGATGACGATATATTGCGCCTGACCCGGGAAATAGAACTGCCCCTCAATCTGGAAATGGCGGCGACCGGCGAAATGCTGGAAATAGCATTGCGCCATACGCCCCATGCGGCCTGTATCGTGCCCGAAAAGCGCCAGGAACGGACGACCGAGGGCGGTCTCGAGGTCGCCGGGGCACATAACCGGCTCGCCCCCTATGTTCGCCAGCTTGCCGGCGCGGGAATCAGGGTGTCGCTTTTCATCGAGCCCGACATCGAACAGGTGGATGCGGCGGTCGCGATCGGGGCGCAGGTCGTCGAACTGCACACCGGCGCCTATTGCGAAGCGACGCCCGAAATGCGTGACTCCCAGTTCGACCGGATCGTCGTCGCGGCAGCGCATGCCGAAGCGGTTGGAATTGAATGTCATGCCGGTCACGGACTGACGTTCGATACCGTCGCGCCGGTCGCGGCGATTGCGACGATCGAAGAGCTCAATATCGGACATTTCCTGATCGGCGAGGCCATTTTCGGCGGGCTGGAAAGTTCCATCAAGCGGATGCGTTCCCTGATGGACAAGGCCCGGGCCGCTGCAGACGGCCAGCGCAGCGCCTGACCGATTCTGTTAGTTTATACAGATGATTATCGGCATCGGCAGCGACCTGATCGACATCCGGCGGATCGAAAAAACGCTGGCGCGTTTCGGCGACCGGTTTACGAACCGTTGCTATACGGAGATCGAACGTCGAAAGAGCGACAAGCGTCTGTTGAGAGCCGAAAGCTACGCCAAGCGGTACGCAGCCAAGGAAGCATGTTCCAAGGCATTGGGCACCGGGTTTCGCAAGGGCGTTTTCTGGCGCGACATGGGTGTGGTGAACCTGCCCGGCGGCAAACCGACGTTGGAATTGACCGGCGGCGCGCTTGCACGGCTGAACGACATCGTCCCGGACGGCATGGACGTCCAGATCGATCTGACGATTACCGACGAACCGCCGATCGCGGAAGCGCTGGTGATCATTACGGCAATCCCCAGGTCCGGCTCTTGACACTTCACCGGGCACCCCACTAAACCCCGCGGAATGACCGATATTCGGGTGAAGTCCCGTATCGGCGATTTACCGCGACATTCGAAGACAGAATACAATGGCGACAAAAAAATCGGGCGGTGTCTGGGATACGATCAAGACGCTGATTTATGCAGTTCTGATCGCACTTTTCATTCGCACATTTGCGTTCGAACCGTTCAATATTCCCTCGGGCTCCATGATACCGACATTGCTGGTAGGGGATTATCTGTTCGTCTCCAAATATTCTTACGGCTACAGTCGTCATTCCCTGCCGCTTAGTCTGCCGCTGATTCCGGGGCGCGTGTTCAGCTCGGTTCCCGAACGGGGCGATGTCGCGGTCTTCAAGCTGCCTCGCGACAACAGCACGGATTACATCAAGCGGATCGTCGGATTGCCCGGGGACAAAATTCAGGTCCGTGAAGGGCGGCTTTACGTCAACGGAGAGATCGTCGATCGCAAACAGGTGAAACCGTTTGCCGTCAGAGGTCCTCTGGGATCCACGATCGGCATCCCCCAGTTCGAGGAAACGCTGCCTAACGGCGTCAAACACCGTATCCTCGAACAAAGCGACACGTTCGAACTCGACAACACGTCCGTGTACACCGTACCCCCGGGACACGTCTTCGGCATGGGCGACAACCGGGACAACTCCGAAGACAGCAGGGTTCTCCGGCGGGTCGGTTATATCCCGATGGAAAACCTCGTCGGCCGCGCGGAGTTCATTTTCTTTTCCTACGATCCGGACGGCAGCAACTGGCCGTTGACGGTTCGCTGGTCCAGACTGTTCCAGGCGATCAGGTAGGAGCGGCGGGAAGAGCCATGTCCGCATCGGGTCGCAATCCGGCGGAGCTGGAAGACATCCTGGATTATCGGTTTGCGGATGGGGAACTGCTGGTTCGGGCGCTAACTCACAGCAGTCTCAAAAAATCCGCAAACGACCCCAGTTATGAAAGGCTGGAATTCCTCGGCGACCGCGTGCTGGGCCTGATCATCGCCGAATTGCTGATCGAGGAATTTCCCGACTCGGCGGAAGGCAAGCTGGCGCCCCGTCTGGCTGCCCTTGTCAGCGGACGGACCCTGGCGGATGTTGCTCGATCGATCGGTTTGCGTGAATTCATCCGCATGACGGACGGCGAAGCTGCGGCGGGTACCAACGAACGTGTCTCCGTTCTCGGTGATTGCTGTGAAGCGGTTATCGGGTCGGTCTACCGCGACGGCGGACTGGAGGCCGCCAGAAAGCTGGTGCGTCGTTTCTGGGAACCGCTTGTAGCAGACGTAGAACACCGTGTTGCCAAGACGGATTTGCAGGAGTGGGCGCAGGGCAGGGGGTTGCCGCTGCCCAAATATACCGTGGTGGACCGGCAGGGACCTGCGCATGCGCCGGAATTCACGATCGAGCTGGAGATCGCGCAACAGGATTCCATCCGCGCCACCGGCCCTTCAAAGCAGGCTGCCGAACAGGCCGCCGCCGCGGAAATGCTGGCGCGCATACAGGACATTTTATGACCGAAATTCGTCAAAAATGCGGTTTCGTGGCGTTACTGGGCGCACCGAATGCAGGTAAATCAACATTGCTCAACACGATTGTCGGGGCAAAAGTTTCCATCGTCACGCCAAAGGTGCAGACTACCCGAACGCGTATCCTCGGCGTTTCGCTGGCTGGCGCCGCGCAACTCGTTTTCATCGACACCCCCGGCATTTTCAAGCCGAAGCGGCGCCTGGACCGCGCGATGGTGGCGGCTGCGTGGGGCGGGGCATCCGATTCCGATGTCATTCTTCTGCTGATTGACGCCAAGACCGGGATCGATCGAGATACCAGACGCATCATGGACGGTCTGAAGGAAAGCAAACGAAAAGCCATCTGCGTCCTGAACAAGATCGACACCGTCAAGCGGCCGAGCCTGCTGGCCCTGACGGATCAACTTGTCGCGGAAGATGTGTTCACGGATTTCTTCATGATTTCGGCGTTGAACGGAGACGGGGTAGAGGATCTGAAACTCGAATTGGCGGACAGACTGCCCGACGGTCCCTGGCATTTTCCCGAAGACCAGCTTTCCGACATGAACGACCGTTTATTCGCCGCCGAAATCACGCGTGAGAAGCTGTATCTGAATCTGCACCAGGAACTGCCCTACGCATTGACCGTTGAAACCGAGACCTGGGAGCCGTTCGACAATGGCGCCGTTAAGGTCGAGCAGGTGATCTTCGTCGAACGCGACAGCCAGAAAGGCATCGTGCTCGGCAAGGGAGGAGAACGGATAAAGCGTATACGCACACTGGCTCAGGAAGAACTGAAAGACATTCTGGGGCGCGACGTCCACTTGTTTCTGTTCGTCAAGGTTCGGGAGAACTGGGGCGACGATCCGGAGAGATACCGCGACTGGGGCCTGGATTTCAGTACCTGACACACGCCGGTCTCACCGGGAACAATACAACCCCGTTTAGCGGTATCGCGAATTTTGCACTATCATTCGGCATGAACTGGACCGACGAAGGGATCGTGCTGTCGGCACGCAAACACGGGGAAAGCGCGGCGATCGTCACCCTGCTGACCCGTGACAACGGCCGGCATGCCGGCCTTGTCCGCGGCGGTTCCGGATCGCGGGCGCGCGGCATCTATCAGACGGGCAACCTGGTCAGCGCCGAGTGGCGGGCACGCCTCAGTGAGCATCTTGGCACCTATACTTGTGAATTGCTGCAGCCCAATGCCGCCCTCCTGATGAGCGAACGCCTGCCGCTGCTGGCGCTGACATCGGCGGCGGCACTGGTCGAACGGCTGCTGCCGGAACGCGAACCGCATCCCGATACGTTCGCTTCTCTTACCGCTCTGATCGAAATTCTTGGCGCGGGCGGTCACTGGCTGTCGCACTATGTCGAGTGGGAACTCGGTCTTCTGACCCATCTCGGCTATGGCCTGGAACTGTCAGAATGCGCGGCGACGGGTGCGATCGACGATCTGGTATTCGTGTCCCCGCGGACCGGGTGTGCGGTTTCCGCGGGCGCCGGCGCGCCGTATCGCGAAAAACTGTTCGATCTGCCGGCCTTTTTCATGGCCAGGGACACGGAACCCTCGGCGGAAGATATCCGGACCGGACTTCGAATAACCGGCCATTTCCTGGCGCGGTGCGCAAAAGACGCCGATGCCGGCGAGTTGCCGAGGTCGCGGGCGCGGTTTGTAGACCGTGTCGCGCGGGATGCCCGTGAATGACCGGTTTCCGTCAAGTTGAAGGCCGGACGAATCACCGGATTCTGATATAACGACGCTATACAAATCTCCCTCCGTCAGAGGGCCGCACGTTGTCTAGGAAATAGTATAGATGGCCGATCAGACCATTGCTTCCCGAGTAGAGGAAGTCGCCTTTAACGATGCTCTGGGCGAGCGTTATCTCGCTTACGCGCTCTCGACCATTACATCCCGGTCCCTGCCCGATGTACGCGACGGGTTGAAGCCCGTTCACCGGCGGCTGCTCTTCGCCATGCGCCAGCTGCGGCTGGAACCCGAATCCGGGTTCAAGAAATGCGCGCGCGTGGTTGGCGACGTCATCGGCAAATATCATCCGCACGGCGATGTAGCGGTGTACGACGCGTTGGTGCGCCTGGCGCAGGATTTTGCGGTGCGCTATCCGCTGGTCGAAGGGCAGGGCAATTTCGGCAACATCGACGGCGATAACGCGGCCGCAATGCGGTATACGGAATCCCGGCTGACAGAATACGCCATTGCGATGCTGGAAGGCATCGACGAGGACGCCGTCGATTTCCGCGAAAATTACGACGGATCGGAGGACGAACCTGTCCTGCTGCCGGCCAGCGTGCCGAACCTGTTGTGCAACGGGTCGGCGGGTATCGCAGTCGGCATGGCGACCAACATTCCGCCGCATAATCTGGACGAAGTGTGCGCGGCGCTGCTGCATCTCTTGAAGTTCCCCAATGCCACCATCGCCAAGCTGGTCGAGCTGGTCCCCGGACCGGATTTCCCGACCGGCGGCATTCTGGTCGAGGATCGGGACTCGGTCGCGGAAGCCTACGCGACCGGACGGGGGTCGTTCCGCCTGCGCGCCAAATGGCAGGTCGAGAAGCTCAGTCACGGGCAATATCAGATCGTCATCACCGAAATTCCCTATCAGGTGCAGAAGGGACGGATCGTCGAGAAGATTGCGGACCTTCTGACCGCCAAGAAGCTGCCGCTGCTGGGCGATATCCGCGATGAAAGCGCGGAGGATATCCGTCTGATCCTGGAACCGCGCAATCGGTCGATTGAGCCCGATGTGCTGATGGAGCAGATGTTCCGGACGACCGATCTGGAAACACGTGCCAGCCTGAACATGAACGTGCTGGATTCGAACATGGTGCCGCGGGTGATGAACCTGCGGGACGTGTTGCGCGCGTTCCTGGAACACCGCGAGTCTGTGCTGGTGCGGCGGACCAAGCACCGCCTCGCAAAGATCGAGCACCGCTTGGAAGTCCTTGAAGGGTACCTGATCGCGTACCTGAACCTCGACGAGGTGATCCGCATCATCCGCGAGGAAGACGAGCCCAAGGCGATTATGATGAAGAAGTGGAAGCTGACTGACGTTCAGGCCGAAGCGATCCTGAATATGCGGCTGCGTGCTCTTCGCCGGCTTGAGGAAATCGCGATCAGGGAAGAACACGAAACGCTGTCAGCAGAGAAAAAAACGCTGACCGCGCTCCTGAAAAACAAGAAGAAGCGCGAAGCCGTTATCTCCGATCAGATCAAGGATATCCGGAAGAAATTCGGCAAGAAGACCGACCTCGGCGCGCGGCGAACCGAAATCGGCGACGCGCCGGAAGAGATCGTCGTGCCGCTGGATATTCTGATCGAGCGGGAGCCGATCACGGTGATCTGTTCGCAGAAAGGCTGGATCCGGGCGGCCAAGGGACATCTGACGGAGACCGCCGATCTTAAATACAAGGATGGCGATCGGTCACGGTTTGTCTTCCACGCCCAAACGACCGACAAGATCCTGATGTTTGCAACGAATGGCCGGTTCTACACGCTGTCGGGCGACAAGCTGCCTGGCGGACGTGGGCACGGAGATCCGGTGCGCCTTATGATCGATTTGCCGAACGATCAGGATATCGTGGCGCTGTTCGTGCATCGCCCCGGCGAGAAAGTCGTTGTGGCGTCGTCAGATGGGCGTGGCTTCATCGTGCCGGAGGACGACGTGATCGCCCAGACCAAGAACGGCAAACAGGTGCTGAACGTGGGCAAGGGGACCGAGGCGCAGGCCTGCGCGCCGGTCGCCGGCGACGCGCTGGCGGTGGTCGGCGAGAACCGCAAGATCATCATTTTTCCGCTGGCAGAGCTGCCGGAAATGACGCGCGGCCGCGGCGTCAAACTACAGAGTTACAAGGATGGCGGTTTGGCCGACCTGACAACGTTCACGCTGAAAGAAGGCCTGCCCTGGAAGACAGGCGCCGGCGTCCGCACCGAGACCGACATCAAAGCCTATATCGGAAAGCGGTCGCAAGCGGGGCGCATGGCTATGCGCGGCTTCCCCCGGAATAACCGGTTCGGAAACTACGAGTAGCCGTCTCCGGGCTGTTGCTTTCTAAAACAGCAACCGCTTTAGAAGTTCAGCGAAATATCCCGGTGGATCGACAGGCAGCTGGCGACTTCGGTTGCCTGATCGCTGTTTAACCGTGGTTGAGAGCGCAGCCCGATGGTGTCGCGGATAGCGGTTTCGTAGGCCACCAGCTCCGCTAACAAATCTTGCGCGGCACGCTGCCGCCATTCGACTTCCGCTTCGAACTGTTTCAGTCCCTCGGTCACGGATGCCGCTGCGCGTGCCAGATTTGGTTCGCGCCGTGTCAGGTCGCGCCGCGCGCGGGAAAAGAGGGATTTGACGTGGCTCGCGCCGGTGATGTCGTTAAAGAGCTTCTCAACCGCCCGGAATTCCTCGGCCGCCTGTTCCAGTGGCTGCGACGACAGGACACCGGGCAGGGCTTTCAGCCTGTCGCCGATGGCCGCGAGCGCGTCCGCCTGCTGCACGATCCTGATAGTCTTGGCGATCGGTTCGTATGCTTCGTCGACGGTACGGCGATACATCGTCCGCGCGCGCATTTCGGCTTTCGCCAGCGCTTCGAACATGGCGCGCTGATCTTTCCAGTCGGCAGGAATCCGGCTGCGTGTCTCGTCCACTTCTCTTTTGAGTTCCTCTATATCGGCGCGGATATCTGCAATCGCCGAGTCTCCGCCGGTGCCGTCCCGGGTTTCCCGCCGAAGATCGTTGTCGCGGTCGGCGATGCGCGCCTCGATCCGGCGGATTTCCTGTTCGATCCGGCGCGCCTCGCGGTGCACGGGGGTATATGCCGGTTTGAACGCCTCGAGCGCGGCGCCGGTCTTCTTTACATCCTCAACCCGGTTGAAGACGTTCGCCGCATTCTGGAACCCTTCGTTCAGCTTGGTTTTCTGACGGTCGGGCATGTAGGAGAAATCCAGATTCCGAGCGTCCGCGATCGTCGACTGCAGCGCAGCCTGGTTTTCCGCATATTGCTTGAACAGCATGTCTTCAATGCAGAACGACAGCCGCGGGTTTTTCGGTGGCGGCGCCGTTTCGGATGTCAGGTACACCCGGTTCGGCAGATAGTTCACCAGCGACGGCCAAATTCCGACGATAGCGAGACCCGTCAGCTGAAGCAGAATGAAGGGCACGACACCGGCATACATCCGGATCGTCTTGACCGACGGGGGTGCCACGCCCCGCAGATAGAACAGAGCGAAGCCGAACGGCGGCGTCAGGAACGATGTCTGCATGTTGACGCCGATCATCACGCCCAGCCAGACGGCGGTGATGTTCGCGGTGGTGTCGGCAAGCAGGATCGGGGCGATGATCGGAACCACCACAACGGCGATCTCGATGAAATCGAGGAAGAAGCCGAGGATAAAGATCACGGCCATGACGACGATGAACTTTGTGATAAAGCCGCCCGGCAGTCCCGACAGGAATTCCCGCACCAGATCTTCACCGCCAAAGGCGCGGAACGCGGCCGTCAGCATCGCAGCGCCCAGCAGGATGATGAAGACCAGCGATGTCGTCTTCGCGGTTTCCTTCATCACGCCGTTCAGCGTGTCGTCGATCTTGTATATACGGACAAGGCTCCAGGCGACCGCGACCAACAGGCCCGCCACCGCAATCAAGGCCAGAATGACGCCCGTCCATTCGGCGCTGGTGCGCGTGTTCTTGATGTTGATGTCGTAAAAGTTCAGCAGAACGACGATCGCGGCGATCGAGACGATGGCGAGAATCGCCGGCCAGTAGGCCCGCGGTTCTCCGTTTTTCAGCCGATAGCCCGCCATGATGGCTGCGCCGATGGCGCCGATGGCACCGGCCTGGTTCACGGTTGCGACCCCCATGATGATCGAGCCCAGTACGACGAAGATCAGCGTCAATGGCGGTACCAGTGCCAGAGCGACCTTGATCAGGAAGGATGTGTCGAATTTTTCCTCGAACCGGACGGGCGGGGCGGATTTGGGGCGGACGATCGCGACGATCAGGATATACGCCATGTACAGCGCGACGAGGACGAGGCCCGGGATCAATGCGCCGAGGAACATGTCGCCGGCGCTCGTTGAATTCAACCCGAACTCCGACGGCATCGAGAACTGGCCTGTCGCCTGCTTGTATTCCGCCTGGCGCAGCGTACTCGCCTGATCGGTCGCGCTCGACAGCTGGTCGGCGAGGATGATGAGGACGATCGACGGCGGGATGATCTGACCCAGCGTGCCGGATGCGCTGATCGTGCCGGTTGCCAGTGCCTGCGAGTAATTGGCGCGTAGCATGACGGGTAGTGAAATCAGCCCCATCGCAACGACGGTTGCGCCGACGATGCCCGTCGTCGCGGCCAGCAATGCGCCGACGAACACCACCGCGATGCCCAGCCCGCCCGGAATGGGGCCGAATAATTGCGCCATGGTGACCAGCAGGTCTTCGGCGACCTTGGAGCGTTCGAGCATGATGCCCATGAACACGAACAGAGGGATCGCAATCAGCGTGTCGCGCTCGACCTCCCAGTAGACGCCGCGGAAATTCGTGACCCCCGCGTCGAGCCACTGGCTCGGCCCGCCCTGGAGGAAATAGACGTCGGCGCTGCCCTCGAACATATATCCGCACAGTGCCGCTAGCGCGATCGACAGGATCGCGGAGCCCGGCAGTGCGAAAGCTACCGGATAGCCGGATGCGAGGGCGACCGCCATGGTGATGAGGAGGATCAGGAGAAAGACGATTTCCATGGGGCTAGCGAACGTCCTCCATCTCGATCAGGGCGCGCCGTGCGACGCGCCGACCGGGCGTGCATCCGGATCGTTGGCCAGCACGGCGGCGTTGCGAAGCGTGTAGCCGAGGAACTGCATCATCATCGTCAGCGCGTAAATCAGAAGGAAGCCGGCCATCAGGTATTTGACATACAGACCGTAGCCGCTCTGCGTGACCTCGAAGCTGAGCAGCGGCGCATTGATCAGGTTGGATTTATCCCACATGCCCGACGTCATGATGATCCAGCACAGCGGCACGCCAAGCAGGATCGACCCGATCACGTTCGACCACGCCTTTCTGCGTTCGCTCATCCCGGCATAGATGATGTCGACGCGGACATGACCCTCTTCAATCAGAGTATAAGCGCTGGCGAACAGGAACAGCGCGGCGTACCAGAACCGGACGAGATCGCCCATAAAGGCCTGTTCGTAGGAAAAGATGAACCGCGCGACGACGATCTGGAATTCGGCCAGCACGATCAGCAGTGCCAGCCAGGTAAAGCCCAGTGATCTGCTGAAGAACGCGATGATCAGCGAAATACCGATCAGCGGATAATGAATGAAATTGCCGCTATAGGTGGCGCGTCCGAGCTGTTTGGTCATTTCTTCGCTGAAGAGGAGCGGCAACAGGCCTTCCACCCGCATGAAAGAGATCACCATATCGACCGCGCCGACCAGCAGCACCATCCAGAACGCGGCCCGGGCGATATAGGCGGCGACGGCTGCGAGTAAATCCGCGTCGCGGGTCATGGTCCGGTTGCTGCTGGTGCAAGTGACGAATACGATGGCGAGGATGGCAGCGGCATAAAGGCCCAGCTGCACGAAGCCGAGGGAAACGTCGCTGCCGGTAAGCGGCGCGCGCAGCGGCGCGGCCCCGAACCAGCCGAAATGCGAAAACAGGTTCGCGAGACCGGGCCAGCCCTGCCAGAAAATCAGATAGTTATTGAGCGTAAAGATAAGCGCCACGGCAGCGGTCGACAGCGCCGCGATGCGCAAAACGCGGCCTCGCGCTGCGCCGGAACTGTCGGCTGTGGCGGATACGGAAGTCATGGCGACCGGCTGAGTACGGAATTATGACCGGTGTCCGTTGGACCGGACCAAGTGAAAGGGCGGAGCCGTTCGGTTCCGCCCTTTGTCATTTTTCCGACGCTATCAGGTGCCAAGAACGCGGTTGCGCTGCTGCACGTAGGCCTGATCTGAAATCTTCGTCCAGGCACCGAGTTCCTTACGCGCGCCGACGAAGCTGTCATGGATCTTCTTGGCCAGCGGGCTGTGCGCCTGTACGGATTCGAAAACCTCGCTCGACGCTTTTCCGAAACTGTCATAGATATCGTCGTTGAAACGGCGCAACTGAACACCGTTTTCGGTAACCAGCTTGTTGAGCGCGGCGCCATTCTTGGCATTGTATTCCGCCATCATGACATCGTTTTCCATCGAGGCTGCCGCTTCGATGAGCATCTGATCGGATTTGGTCAGCTTGCCCCACCAGGACGCATTCATGCCCAGCGACAGCATCGCCGCCGGTTCGTGCATGCCCGGGTAGTAGTAGTATTTGGCGGCTTCGTAGAACTTCATGAAACTGTCGTTCCAGGGGCCGACCCACTCAGTGGCGTCGATCGCGCCCGAGACCAGGTTTTCGTATATCTGTCCGCCCGGCAGCGAAACCGGCGATGCGCCCAGCTTGGACATGACGTCGCCCCCGAGGCCCGGGATACGCATTTTCAGACCCTTAAGGTCATCCGCCGAGTTGATTTCCTTGCGGAACCAGCCGCCCATCTGGACGCCAGTATTGCCGCACATCAGGCATTTCAGCCCGTAATTGCCGGCAAGCTCGTCCCACAGTGCCTGGCCCCCACCGAAGCGGATCCAGGCATTCATCTCGGTGTAGGTGAATCCGAACGGCACCGCCGTGAAATATGCCCAGCCCGGATGCTTGCCTTTCCAGTAATAATCCGCGGCGTGGTAGGCCTGGGCGTTCCCCGATGATACCGCGTCGAAGGAGTCGAACGCGCCGACGCGTTCGCCCGCTGCAAAATACTGGACCTTGATGCGGCCTTCGGACAGCGCTTCGATGCGTGCGGCGGCGCGCTGCGCGCCGGTGCCGAGGCCCGGAAAGTCGCGCGGCCAGGTCGTGACCATGGTCATTTCGATGCGTTGCTTGTTTACAGCCGGTGCGACCGGTGTCTTCGGGGCTTCCGCCTTTTTCGGGGCGGGTTTATCTCCGGAGGTCGCCAAATAGGTCGCTCCGGCACCCACAACAACGCCTGCAGCGCCGGCTATAAAAGCGCGTCGATTTTCGTTTGCCATTTTCCTCTCCCGATCTTTGTTAAAATATCGATTGTTCCGGGAATAAGCATCCCTCTTGAGAGGATAATATGGGCGTTATGGCATGGGCGCAACGGGCGTTGCACGAAATGCAGGGCTTACGACCGCATCCGGTTCCGTCAGAGCGTCAACCAGCCATCCTGATCGAGCACTTCCAGCGGCTTGAAGCGCGCCTTGTAGGCCATCTTGTCGGATCCCTCTATCCAGTACCCCAGATAGACATAGGGCAGACCCGTCGCCTGGGCGTGTTCGATCATCCACAGAATCATATAGGTGCCAAGGCTGCGGCGCGTCTCGCTGCCCTCGAAGAAGCTGTATACCGCTGACAGGGAATCCTCCATCCGGTCCATCAGCATCACGGCGACCAGGCGACCTTCACGATCGCGGAATTCAACGGTCCGGGACGATACCGGCGTGTCTTCGACCATCGCGCGGTAGTCGCCGAAATCCATACCGGACATATCGCCGCCTTCGTGGCGCCGCCGCTGATAGGATGAAAACAGGCGGTATTGTTCGACCGTCGCGATCGCTTCGATGTCGTCCGCCGTCAGGTCGCTATTTGTCTTTGTCACGCGGCGGAAGGATTTGGTCCACTGGAATTCGGATGCCGCGATCCGGACCGGTACGCAGGCGTTGCAGTTCGGACAGGCAGGACGATAGGCCAGGCTGTGACTGCGACGAAATCCCGCACGTGACAGGCGTTCGTACAATTCGTCGGCATTGGGCCCCGACAGATCGGTCACGACCTTACGCTCCGTCTTGCCCTCCAGATACGGGCAGGGCAGGGAGCGGGTGCCGAAAAAGAAACGATCAGGACGGATGAGTTGCTGGTTCATACTCAAACAGACTTACGAACGATGGAGCGCATCCCGAATATAGGGATTCCCGCCGTTTGAGCAAAGTTTTACGAAACTATTGGTAAACGCAGGGGTTTCCTGCTCCGGCGGAAACCGGTCCGCGTTACTTCAGACGCGGTCCGCTCCAGTCGCGCTGGAACGTTGGATTGGCCTCGGCCTCAGCCGGTTTTACAGTCGCGCCGGCTTTCGCCGATTTTATGGCCTCGGCTTTCTGGCCCGCTTCCCGAAGCAGAACGATAGATATCCGGCGATTGCGCGCATTCTTCGGGTCTTCCTTGATCATCGGTTCGGTCGCGGCTTTCCCGGTTACGTGCGAAATGCGGGACAGTTTCAGGCCGTTTTCGATAAGGACCCTGCGGCTGGCGAGCGCGCGGTTCGTCGACAATTCCCAGTTGCCGAAACCCTTGCGGCTGCCGCGAAACGGTGTCGCGTCGGTGTGTCCTGAAATCGACACCTTGTTCGGCAGCTTCTGCACGACCTCGGTGATCTTGGCGAGCAGCTTTTTGGTGCGGTCGTGCATCCGGGAACTACCGCTCGGGAACATCGGCTTACCTTCCTGATCGACGATCTGGATGCGCAGCCCTTCCGGCGTTTGATCGATCACGAGATGCTTTTTGAGTTCCTTTAATTCAGGCGCTTCGTCGATCGCCTGCTGGATTTCGGCGGCCGCTTTTTCGAACTGCTCTTCCTCGCGGGCGGCGAGTTCCTCTTCGAGTTTCTCGTCCGACAGGTTCGCCAGCTTGTCGGTTTCCTCGTCCTCCGCCTTGCCGCCGCCCTCGACGTCGGCGTCGCCGTCCTGCGCGCCACTGGTCGGCTTGAGATCGAGAGAGACGCTCGGCTGCGCGGTGCGCGATGTCATCGCGCCGGGCGAAGAGACGGCTGCACCTCCAAGAAGTCCGCCCGCACCGCCGGTCGTGCTCGACACGGTCGATGGGGAGAAGTATTCCGAGATACCCTGTTTCTGATCTTCCGTCGTCGCGTTCAGCAGCCACAGCAGCAGAAAGAACGCCATCATCGCGGTCACGAAGTCGGCGTAGGCGACCTTCCAGGCGCCACCATGGTGACCGTGGCCGCCCTTGACGACCTTCTTGACGATAATCGGTGCGAGTTCGTCCGCCGCCATGATCCGGGTTCCGGCTCCGCGCGCCTAGCCGACAGCGGGCAGGGCGCCCACGGCTTCTTCCACTTCGTAGAAGGTCGGCCGCACATCGGATTCCAGCGCCTTGCGGGCAAATTCGACGCAGACAGCCGGCGCATATCCGTTCAGATAGGCCAGAATGCCTGCCTTCAGGCAGTTGTAATATTTGGTTTCGGAATCGTGGGCCGCATTCAGGACCTGTGCGATCGGACCGACCATGCCGTAGGCCACGAACACGCCCAGGAATGTGCCCACCAGCGCGCCGCCGATCAGCTTGCCGAGCACTTCCGGCGGTTCGGTGATCGAGCCCATGGTCTTGATAACGCCGAGCACCGCCGCGACGATACCAAGCGCCGGCAACGCATCGGCCATGGCCTGGATAGCGGCGGCAACCTGGTGATTTTCGTGGTGGTGGGTCTCGATTTCCTCTTCCATCAAATCCGCCATCTCATGCGGGGATTCGCTGCCGAGACTCATCATGCGCAGGTAATCACAGATGAATTCGACGGCGTGATGGTTTTCGTGGAAACCGGGAAACTGGTTGAACAGATCGCTCTCATCGGGGTTTTCAATGTGGCTTTCCAGCGCCAGCATGCCCTTCGACCGGGCAAGTTTGAATATCTGATACTGGACGCTGAGCAACTCGATGTAATCGTCCTTGCTGTGGGCCGGGCCTTTCATAGCCTTGCCGAAACCTTTGCCGATCCTGCCCAGATTGGTCTTGGTATTGCCGACAATCACCGCGCCGATGGCGGCGCCGACGATAATGACGACTTCGAACGGCTGCCAAAGGACGCCGATCTTTCCGCCCATGGCGACATAACCGCCGAGGACGCAGGCAAACACCACTACGATGCCGATGATGACGAACATTTATTGCCTCAGGTGTCAGGTTCGAAACCATCCTCGCCCAGCTTAGTTAAAATCCCGTAAAACCGGTTGCCGAGGCGGGGGCGACGCGCGTACGCAAATCCGGTATTGATGGCGCAGCAAACTATCGAAATGACTAAAGGAATAAGAAAATGCCGGACAATATCGTCACCGCCGAAGCGCTGCAGGAAAGGATGAGCGCGAATGCTTTCAATAACTGGATGGGCATGGAAATCCAGGACCTGACGGAAGACGAACTCGTCGTTTCCATCAAATGGCGCGAAGAAATGATGTCCAATCCCAAGGCCAAGGTCACGCATGGCGGCATCCTGGGGGCCGCGATCGATGCGGTGGCCGATTTCATGATCGCCGCGAAAGTGGGCATGCCGGTGCCCACCGTCGATCTGCGGGTGGACTATCACCGTGCCGCAATGCCCGGCGACCTGAAATGCGTGGGCAAGATCGTCCGGCTGGGCGGCACGAATTCGGTTGCTGAAGCCTATGTCTACGACGGCGACGAGAAGCTGATTGCCAGCGGTCGCGGTACGTACTTCACGGCGGCCGCCAAACCCAAGGAATAGGCCGCATGGCACGTGTGCCTCTGACGGTCTGCACGGGCGATTACGACCGCGTCCGGGCGCTGGCCGACGGACGCGTCGGGATCGAGGGCTGTGACGTCAACTACCTGACCATGAACCCGGAGCAGGCGTTCTACCGCGCCTGGAACAACCTCGAATTCGATGTCACCGAGCTGTCGGGATCGAGCTATATCCTCGCCCGGTCCACCGGATGGGACAACTACATCGCCGTGCCGGTATTTCCGTCGCGCCTGTTCCGGCATTCCGGCATATACATCCGCGCCGATGCGGGCATCGAGACGCCGGAAGACCTGAAAGGCCGGGAAGTCGGCGTACCGGTTTATGCGATGACCGCAGCACTTTGGATCCGTGGCATGCTGCAGGACGATTACGGTGTCGCTCCTGCCGACATCCACTGGCGGACCGGTGGGCTGGAAGAGGGCGGCCGCAAGCCGAAATTCCCGCCCAACCTGCCGCCGGAAATAAAGGTGACGCCGATCTCGGACGATGAGACTCTGTCCGAAATGCTGGCGGAGGGTACGCTGACGGCCCTGGTGTCCGCGCGCGAGCCTTCCTGCTTCGGACCCGACAATCCGGACATCGTCCGGCTGTTCCCCGATTTCCGGACCGCGGAAAAGGCCTGGTATGCCAAGAACAGGCTGTTTCCGATCATGCATGTGCTGGCTATCCGCAGGGAACTCGCAGAGCGAGAGCCCTGGATCGCAACCAGCGTCCTCAAGGCATTTACCCAGTCCAAAGACATATGCCTGGAGGAAATGTCCGACGTCACGGCGCTCGCGGTCTCGATGCCCTGGATCGCGGCAGAGCTGCGGGAAACCCGCGACCTGATGGGCGACGATATCTGGCCCTACGGCTTCCGGGAGAATCTGGATGAACTGTCGGTCATGTGCCGGTGGTCCGCGGCGCAGGGAATCGCGGCCCGCGAGATGGATCCGGAAGAATTGTTCCATCCGGCAACGCTGGACCGCGCCAGGATATAGGGGGGGAGCATGGCCAAGGATCTGATACTGGTGGGCAGCGTGCCCTACGACACGGCGCAGGAAGTTTTCGAGACCTTCGGCGCCGGCCTGGGCGATCACCTGGCGGCCGTCCCCGACGGCGAGATCGGGCCCCGGAAACACTGGATCAGCAAGGTCCATTTTCAGGTCATGGCCGCCCATCCGGAATTCGAGGTTCTAAGGCATCCCGCTCCGGAAAACGGCGTCGGCCGACAGAACCCGCGAAACGCGGGCGACAGCTGGCTGTTCCGGGTCAAAGACGGGGTCGAACAGGTCCGCTTCGCAGATCGCGGCTGGCGGTTGGGATATGCCCGCGATGCCGTGAATTCCTATTTCGTGTTCCGCACGCTGCGCGAGCGAGGCGTGTTGAGAGACGATATCCGTTTCCAGGTGTCGATCCCGTCCGTGAACAGCGTCATCGCGCCGCGCGTATTTCCCGAACCGGGCGATCTCGAAAAAATCCGTCCCGGCTACGAAGACGCGGTTATGGGCGAGCTGGAAACGATCCTCGAAAAAATCCCCGGCGACGACCTCGCCATTCAGTGGGACTGCGCGACCGAACTGCAGGACGCATACGGCGCCGTCGACGGCCTCGATCCCGACGATATGATAGAGCGCAACGTGGCTCAGTTTCGTCGCCTCTGCCCCGTCATCCCGGCGGAGGTCGGGTTGGGATTTCACTTGTGTTTCGGCACGCTTGGGGGCTGGCCGCGCTTTGCGCCGGACGATCTCAGCGGCGCCGTCACGCTGGCGAACGCCGTCATCGAACATTGCGGACGCCGGGTAGACTGGGTGCATCTGCCGGTTCTCGATACGTCTGAAGACGCTTTCTTCGCCCCGTTGGCTGCGTTGAAGCCTGAAGGCGCCAGGATCTATCTCGGGATGATCCACAACATGGACGGGTTTCCCGAGCGGCTCGCCGCGGCGCGCAAATATCTGCCTGATTTTGGCCTTGGCGCGTTCTGCGGATTCGGCCGCGAACCGGTCGAGACCTTGCCTCGTATCCTGGACGACCATCTGAACGCGGCGGAGATCGCCGGGTTCTGAAAACTGCGTCCCACTCGCAGATTTACGATCCCGGGGACATTTCCCACCGCGTCTCAATCGACTAATATCGGCGCTGCCGCGAACGGTTGCGGCCAATACAGGTTTACGACAGGAAGTTTCATGACCATCGATCAGAGAGAATACCGGAACGCCGTCGGGTGTTTCGCGACCGGCGTTACCATTGTCACGACCCTCGACAATGACGGAGACCGGATAGGGATTACGGCTAATTCCTTTTCATCGCTTTCTCTCGACCCCCCGCTGGTGTTGTTCTGCGTCGATGCGAAAATCAACAGCTTTGAAGCTTTCGAAAGCTGCCGGCATTTCAACATCAACGTTCTCGCCGAGGATCAGATGGACATGTCGAATAATTTCGCGCGATCCAGCGATGACAAGTGGGACGGTATCGAGCATGGATATGGCGACAACGGTTGTCCCGTTTTCGACGGTTCCGTCGCGGTGCTCGAATGCGACAAGCACGCGATGTACGAAGGCGGCGATCATCTGATCATGGTCGGACAGGTCACCAAGATGACCTACGAAGCCGGCGAGTGCCGACCGCTGCTATACTTCAAGGGCTCTTACGCGAACCTTTCCTGACCGGGCCGCCATTTAACCCGGCGTATATTCCGTTCCCAGTACGCGCGCCGGAAATCCGGCATCCGCAAGACCTTCCGCTAAAGAATGGCCGTCGCCGCTGTTTCGGACTTCCACTAGTATTTCGATCTGCGCCATGCGCACCGGTACATCCCGGTACCAGCGTTCGTGCTCGACTTCGACGATGTTTCCCCCCAGTCTTGCGATCAGTTCCGTGACCCGTGCCAGATTTCCTGGCAGGTCGCTGATCTGGACACCGAGGCGCAACAGCCGGCCGGTTCGGACGAGTCCCCGCATCAGCACTGACGACAGCAAGCGCATATCGATGTTGCCGCCCGAGACGATCAGCGCGACCCGTCTGCCGGCATAGGCCTTCGGGCTCGCGAGGATCGCGCCCAGACCGGTGGCGCCGGCGCCCTCGACCACCTGCTTTTCGATCTCCGCGAACAGATGGATCGCCGTTTCGATTTCCTCTTCGCGGACGAGGTCGATGCGGGAGACCAGGTCTTCAACCACGGGCAATGTGCGCGCGCCTGGAGATTTCACGGAAATGCCGTCGGCGATCGATACGCCACCCGTCAAGCGGTCCGTGTCGCCGAACACGCCGGCGTGCATCGACGGATACATGACCGTTTCAACGCCGACGATCTCGATTTCGGGGTTGATGTCCTTCGCGGCGATCGCGCAGCCGGCGACAAGTCCGCCGCCGCCCACGGGAACGACGAGCATCTCGATGTCGGCTTGTTGGTCGAGAATTTCCAGAGCGACCGTACCCTGGCCGGCAATGATGGCATCGTCGTCATAGGGGTGAACCAGCGCGGCGCCCGTCGAAGCGGACAATTTATCGGCGTAATCGGCGGCATCGCCCACGCCGTCGCCCCGGAGGACGATCCTTGCGCCCAGCTTTTCGGTATTGGAGACTTTCACCAGCGGTGTCGACACGGGCATGACGATCGTCGCGTCGATCCCCAGTCTGGAAGCGTGCCAGGCCACGGCCTGCGCATGGTTGCCTGCGGATGCCGCGACGACGCCGGCCGCTTTCTCCGCGTCGTTCAGCGAGAGCAGCTTGTTGAGAGCGCCGCGGTCCTTGAACGAGGCGGTGTATTGCAGGTTTTCGAGCTTCAGCCAGATTTCCGTGCCGCAGATTTCCGACAGTGTCCGGGAGTGGACAAGCGGCGTACGGACGATCCCGTCCGCGATGCGGTCATGGGCGGCGTGGATATCTGCAGGGGATACGGTCATTGGGCCGGTGTCAGTGTGAGAACGCCAATAGCGCCTTGTAACGCGTCTTCGCGGGATTTCGGAATTTTTATGTATTGGCCATCGCGCCAGGCCTCGATGTTGTCGTCGTAATACGCGGACAGCATGTTGCCCGATTGTCCGGTCGCGGTCGCGAACAAAGACGCATTCAGGTCCGAGAGGTCGTATATGGCACGGTATCCCGGCCCGTGGATGCTTGCGAAAGGATTTTGGGGATCGGTCAGACGCGGTTGCGCGCGATTAACGGTATAGGCGCCGCCGCCGCTGTCGATACGAATGTCCGCCAGGTGTCGCAACACCGGTATCCGACCGAAAATCGGATGGGCGAAGGTTGCCTGATGGGCTTTACCCCAAAGCCAGCGCTCATGATCGTTGCCGTATTTTTCGGATAACGCAGATATTGCCGTCTCGAATGACCGGGTGACGATGTCATCGCAGGTTTCGGCCGCTTGCGTACCCACATCGTCGCACCACGTTTGTCGTCGAGTGAGCATGTGCTCAATGGCGAGAGGTCTCTGCCCGTAGTATCCCTCGAACAGCGGACCCAGTTCATCCGCGTACATAGCCTTGTTTATTTCGGCAAGCCACGTCGAGAAGATCAGCGGTTCCGATCGTTCCCGCGACATCGTGCCGTCCCAGACGGCGATCATGTCCGCGATTTCGCCGGCGATGCCCGTTTGTGGCCTCAGGTGCCGCAGGAACAGAGGGGTGAGTTGCGTCGCCGCCAGAGAAAGCACATCGTTCTGGATGCGGGCGAACGAGGTCGCTGAATGACGTTCATCCACATCCATAAGTTCATGAAGTCGCTTTGCGCGATAGGGCGCCGACCAGCCGTCAGTGAGGAACCAGGGGTAGCTTGGCGGAACAAGGCGGTGATTGGCGTTAATTGCGGCGCCGGATACGGGATTGAAAGCGCGGGGAAGCGCGTCATAGGGAACGAAGCCGCGCCAGCCGTGCGTGCCGGTCCAGCCCGGCGACGGCACCTTGCCCTCGCCGGTATTGCGCACCGGAACGCGGCCGGGGGCGTACATGCCGATATTACCGTCTACGTCGGCGTAGGAAATGTTTTGCTGAGGGGCATGGAAAGACTGGAGCGCGCCTGTGAACTCGTCCCAGTTTTTGGCTCTGTTCAGTCGCATCAGGGCCAAAGGCGTCAAATCGTCAGCCCGCAGTCCCGCCGCTGCCAGTGCGACATCGTATCTTTCGGCTGTCGACTGACGCAGTCGGGGATACACGTCCGAGATGATTGGGCCGTGACGCGACGCGCGGATTTTCACGGTTTCCCGCGGTTGGTCCCTGACGACGATCTCTTCCATGCGGACGGCGTATTTTCGCGGGCCTGCCGGCGTATCGTAGGTATCCTGATTTCCGCGCGTTCTGCGCTCCAGATAGAGATCCTGCGTATCGCTGTCGGTCGTCGTGAAAGACCAGGCGATATGGCCGTTATGGCCCAGTATGTGGAACGGGACGCCCGGGGCCGTCGCCCCTGTAACGTTCAGGCCTGGCGCTTCGACCCGCGCCAGATACCACAGCCCCGGCGCGCGAAAACCGAGATGCGGATCGTTGGCCATCAGCGGTTTGCCGGTCGCGGTCCGGTTGCCGGACACTACCCAGGAATTCGACGCCGATATTTGCCGTAGCCAGGCCGGAAGGCCGTCCAGCAGGTTGTGCATAATATTTGCGAAGTCGGGTATCCGGGCGGTGGCGAGGGTCGGCGGAACGTCGATGGTCGATTTCGGCCATAAATCGCTTATCTGCTCCCGGGACAGCCGTTTCGACAGTGCCGCGCGCAGCGCCTCCGTCCGCCAGTTGCCGGTCAGTCGCATCGCCATCAATCGCCCCCATACCAGCGAGTCTGCCGGTTTCCATTCTTCCGGGGCGTAGCGCAGCATAACGAACTCCGGGGGTAGGGTGCCGGACCGGGTGGCAAGAAAGGCGTTGACGCCTTCGGCATAGGCGTCCAGGGCGGACTGCGTATCTTCGGGTAATCGATTATATGTTTCCTGCGCCAGCCGGTAGAGGCCGAGTGTCCGCATCGCACGGTCCAGGCGGTACGTCGGTCGGCCAACCACTTCCGAGAGACGGCCCGCGCCGAGACGGCGCATGAAATCCATCTGGAACAGCCGGTCCTGCGCGTGGACGAAACCGAGTGCCCGGTAGGCATCTTGGGGTGCGGTGGCCCGGATATGCGGAATGGCGTGCCGGTCGAAGACAACGTCTACATCTCCATGCAGGCCTTTCAGCGTCTGTACGCCGGAATACACCGGCAACGACGTCCGCAGCCACAGCAAAGCCGCCGTCGAAAGCAGGGCAGTCAGCGCGCCGCCGACGAGCAACGTGCGCAATGCGATTTGTCTAACTTGCAGTGGTCTATTCCGAATAATATTTTATATAATTCAATATATTACCAAGTTATATTCAAGTTATATATTACATTAAGCGCCGGGCGGAGAGACAAATCAGGCGCCGCAAAACTTGCGCGAACGACCGGGGTATTTCTTTCTCGCGAAACATCCGCGGGCTTGCTAGGTTCGGTACCATTCTACGGACAAGCGTAATGACTTCCACCGCAATCGTAACAGTTTTATGCCCGGACAGGACAGGTCTCGTGTCGGGTATCACGGCGACGCTCTGGGATCTCGGCGTCAATCTGATCGATACGAATTTCTCCGTTCTGGGCGGTGGGGCTGATTTTTCGGCGATCTGCGAAGTGCCGGGCGGATTGTCCACCGACGATCTACAGACATCGCTTCAGGCGCTGCCGGTCCTGGCGGAAGCGGAAATCGTGGTGAAGGACTATGCTTATCCACCGCATCGGGGTCCCGAGGGTGATATCACGCACGTATTCACCGTTTCCGGCGGCGACCAGCCGGGGCTGGTCGCGCGCTTTTGCGAGACGTTCGTCGAGTTCGGCGCAAACATCGTTACACTGAATGCCGGACCCCTACCCGAAAAAGCAGAACTGTATGAAATCCGGCTGGCGGTTTCCATTCCCGATGCCGCGGGCGAAGCGTGTATTGCAACGGTCAAAAACACGGCGGAGGCGATCGGCCTGACGTGCGATATCCGTCAGGCCTGAACATCCCTTGAATGGTTCGCTCACCGGTCAGGCGGCGTCTCCCGTCACGTTCCGACCCCGATTTCCCTGGTACGGCGCTGACCTGCAAACGGTGCGAAACTATATCGCCGGCGGAAACAGAGATCTGTCGCGCTTGCCCGGGGAAAGGCTGTATTTTGACGTGGAAGATGGTTCGGGGGACCGGTTGCAGGGCATTCTGCACCGCCAGGCCGATGCGCCCCTGGCTGTGCTCGTGCATGGCCTGACAGGCTGCGAGGGCAGTTTTTACATTCTGGAATCGGCGACTAATCTGCTTTCTGCGGGGTATTCGGTGCTGCGTCTCAATCTGCGGGGAGCAGGACCTTCCCGGGCGACCTGCGGCGGTCATTACAGCGCGGGATCCAGTCACGATCTTGCCGCCGTGTTGGGTCTTCTGCCGGCTGAACTGACCGCCGGCGGTCTCGTCCTTGTGGGCTATTCTCTTGGCGGCAATGTGGTGCTGAAATATCTTGCCGAGAGAACCTTCGTGGCGAAACCGGATTGCGCGGTCGCTGTCTCGCCCGCCATCGACCTCGCTGCGGCGGCAGGCCGGATGCTGGACGCCCGCAACCGCCTTTATCACCGCTGGCTTCTCAATCGCATGAAGGAAGAAGCTGTGATGGCGGAGGCGCGCGTATCGCAAGACGAGCTCCGGGCGATCGAAAGCGCCCGGACAGTGGTCGAATTCGACGACCGCTTCGTCGCCCCCCGCAACGGGTTCCGCGATGCGGCCGACTATTATGCGCAATGCTCCACCGCCGGTAGGTTGTCCGAAATCGATGTCCCTGTGCTGTTGATCCAAGCCGACAACGACCCCTGGATCCCGACGTCTTCCATTCACAGGCGCGATACCGGGGCAGTCCGGATATTGCTGACCCGGGGCGGGGGGCATGTGGGCTTTCATGGGCGCGGGTCGAAAGTGCCCTGGCACGACCATTGCATAAAAGAGTTCGCCCGCGTGCATGCGGCTCCTGAACCCGTGACTTGCCCCTGATGCTTACACAGGCGACTATCGGCCACACTCAACTGCCCAGAGCGTGTAAATGTCCATAAAGACAATCCCCGTTTCCGAACTCGGTTTGCCGGCATTCGATCCCGGCGACAAACAGGATGGCGTCATCTTCGACTTGTCCAGCCTCAAGCGCGCCCGCGAAGCACTTGCCCTGGCGTTATCGATGAAAGATGCGGGGTTCAACGTCTTCGTGCTGGGCGAAAATCAAAGCGGCCGCCTGACCGCGACGGTGGAACACCTTGAAACGGCCTCCAAGACGATGCCTGCGCCTTCTGACTGGATTTATCTGAACAATTTCAATGAATTATCGGAGCCGGTTTCGGCCAGGTTGCCAGCCGGCCAGGGGAGGGCGTTTCGTGACGCAATGGAGCGCTTGGTCCTGGCCCTGGGCGAAGCGCTGAAGACTGCATTCGGTGGCGATGCATTTCAGCACCGGATGCAATCGGAAGGCGAAGCGGCGCAGAAGGCGCTGGCCGCCAGCATGAAGGAGATACAGGACGAGGCGCGCCAGCACGGGCTGGAAATCGTCCAGAGTCCCCAAGGTCCGATGATCATCGCGGTCGATGAAGGCGGCGAGGCCATCGATCCTGATAAGATGACGGACGAACAGCGCGAAACGATGGCGCAGCATGGCCCCGCGCTTGCTCATAAGATTCATGATATCAGCCGCCAGACCGCCGAAATCAGGACCGGTCTGCAGGAGAAGGCAGGTGAGCTGGGGCGGCAGGTCGCGGATCAGACCTGCGGTCCGATGGTGGATAGTTTAATCGGAGAATTTTCCGCCCATGACGGTCTTAGCCGCTGGCTCGTGGAATTGCGCAACGACGTCATAGACAACTACCGGGTATTTCTGCCGGCCAATGATGAGAACCCGCGGCCTGCCGCCCTTACGCCGGAAAGCAGGTATGCGGTCAATCTGCTGGTCGACAATAAAAACGCTGAATACGCACCTGTGATCGTCGAGCCTAATCCCACCTATCAAAATCTTTTCGGACGGATCGAATACCGCCAGTCGATGCGATCCATGGAAACCGATTTCACGCTGATTCAGCCAGGCTCGCTTCATCGTGCAAACGGAGGAGTGCTGGTCCTTCGCGCAGATGCCATCGCGAGCGACCCCGGCGTATGGAACGCATTGAAAGGTGCGCTGCGCGACTGCGAAATCCGCGTCGAAGAGCCGTATCGACAGCTTGCGCCGCCCGTTGCCGGCGCGCTCTCCCCCGAAGCGGTGGATCTGAGTATCAAAAACGTGCTGGTTGGTGCGCCCAACTGGTATTACACGTTTTTTTCCGCCGATCCGGAGTTTCGCAGCTACTTCAAGATCAAAGCGGATATCGACCCCCGCGTGGATGCCGATACGTCGAATTTGGAAACCTATGGCGGATTGATCCGTCAGATGGCGCGGGAAGACGGCGCTGAATGCGAAGACGATGCAGTGTCCCGCCTTCTCGGGATAGCGTCCCGCTGGGCCGCGGACCGGACCAAGCTGTCCTCGCAGTTTGAGCGTATTGCCGACGTTCTCGCCGAAGCGCGACAGGTTGCTGCGGCGGACGGTCAGCCGAAACTGACCGCCGCAACGATCGATATCGCGATCGAGAACCGGCGCCGTCGCAATGCCCGTTTCGAAGACCGGATACAGGAAGGGATCGCGGACGAGTCCGTCCTGATCGCCACAACGGGATCCGCGGTGGGACAGATTAACGCGCTGACGGTGCGCGACATCGGGGATCATTCGTTCGGCACGCCCAGCCGGGTGACGGCCAGCGCGTCGGTTGGCCGCCGGGGGGTGCTGAATATCGAACGGGACGTCGGCCTGGGCGGGCCCATCCAGCAAAAGGGTGCGCTGGTTCTTCAGGGTTGGCTGACCGGCATGTTCGCACGCGAATTTCCGCTCTCGTTCAATGTTTCCATGACGTTCGAGCAGTCCTATGGCGGCGTCGACGGCGACAGCGCTTCACTGGCCGAACTTATTGCGATCCTTTCAGATTTGGCGGATATCCCCGTGCGTCAGGATCTTGCCATCACCGGTTCGGTCAATCAGCACGGTCTCGCTCAGGCGATTGGCGGAGCACACCACAAGATCGAAGGATTTTTCCGCACTTGCCTCGAAGCTGGAACTCTCGATGGCGGTCAGGGTGTGGTAGTGCCCGCGGCCAACGAGAAAAACCTGGTTCTGAGGCGAAATGTGGCGGACGCCGTTGAGGAAGGAAAGTTCGCGATCTACAGCGTGGAAACCATTGAAGATGCGGTCGAGCTGTTTACCGGCGTACCAGCGGGCGAAGAAGACGCGAAGGGCGAATTTCCCCAACATACGGTTTTCGGAAAAGTGGCCGCAAAACTGCAGCGTTACGACCAAATTCTGATGCAGCGGGATGGAGCGTTCTGATCAGCCTGACTTCAGCCGTTCCGCGACTTCGATTGCCGCGTATGTGAGGACGCCGTCCGCGCCTGCCCGTTTGAAGGCGAGCAGACTTTCCAAGATCACCCGATCCCAGTCGAGCCAGCCATTCATGGCCGCGCCCTTCATCATCGCGAATTCGCCCGATACCTGATAGGCGTATGTCGGCATGCCGAACTGATCTTTTACCCGGCGCACGATATCAAGATAGAACAGCCCCGGTTTTACCATCACCATGTCGGCGCCTTCGGCAATATCCATGGCGACTTCGCGCATGGCTTCGTCAGAGTTGGCCGGATCTATCTGGTAGGTTTTCTTGTCGCCGCCTGCGAGATTCGGCGCGGAACCGACGGCATCGCGGAAGGGGCCATACAGCGCGGAGGCATACTTGGCGCTGTAGGCCAGAATGCGGACCGCATCGTGTCCGGCATCGTCGAGCGCGGTTCTGATGGCGCCGACGCGGCCGTCCATCATGTCCGATGGTGAAATCACGTCGCACCCTGCATCCGCCTGAACCACCGCCTGACGGGTCAGCACATCCAGCGTTTCGTCGTTGACGACATATCCGTCACGGAGCAATCCGTCATGTCCGTGGTCGGTGAACGGATCGAGCGCCACGTCGCACATCACACCGAGTTCCGGATGCGCCGCCTTGATCGCCCGGACCGAACGGCAGACGAGATTGTCCGGATTGACGGATTCGGAACCTTCGGCGTCTTTCAGGGCCGGGTCAGTCGCGGGAAACACGGCGATGACGGGGATGCCGAGTTCCTTCGCCTGTCCCGCCCGCTCGACCAGCGCATCGATGGAATGCCGCTGAATACCCGGTAGGGACGGGATGTCAACGTGGGCCTCTTCGGAATCGTGGACGAACACCGGCAGGATGAAATCGTCCGCCGTCAGCGTGTTTTCGGCGACCAGGCGGCGGTTCCAGTCGTCGCGGCGGTTGCGTCGCATCCGTGTGACCGGAAACCTTCCAAGATTGTATTCGCTGCCTGCCACGGTTTATGCCCCCTAGACTGCCGCGAGCGCCTGATCGAGATCGGCGATGATGTCGTCGATATGCTCGATCCCGATCGACAGCCGGACGTAGGAATCGGTCACGCCGGTTTGTTCCCGTTCCTCGGGTGTCAGCTGGGAATGCGTCGTTGTCGCCGGATGAATGGCGAGGCTTCGGGAATCGCCGATATTGGCGACGTGATAGAACATCTTCAGGTTGTCGATGAATTTCTGACCGGCCTCCTTGCCGCCGGACGCGAATTCGAAACCCATCAGTCCTCCGTAGCCGCCGGTCAGAACCGCATCTGCCCGGCGGCGTGCTTCTCCGTCCATTCTGCTGGGATGAATGACCTTGCCGACTTTGTCGTGACCGGCCAGATATTCCGCTACCGCGACCGCGTTTTCGCAATGCGCGCGCATGCGCAGCGGCAGTGTTTCAAGGCCCTGAATAAACTGGAAACCGTTGAACGGACTCATCGCGGATCCCAGATCGCGCAGCAGCGTGACACGTGCCTTGATGATGTATGCAACCGGTCCCATGGGCTTGACCGCTTCGGTCCAGACGGCGCCGTGGTAGCTGGGGTCCGGTTCGTTGAGCATAGGGAACCGGTCCTTGTGCGATTCCCAGTCGAAGTTGCCGCCGTCGACGATGATGCCGCCGATGGAGGTGCCGTGTCCGCCGATATATTTAGTGGTGGAATGCATCACGATCGCCGCGCCGTGTTCGAAGGGCCGGCACAGGATGGGGGCGGCTGTATTGTCCATGATCAGCGGAACGCCCAGTTTGCGTCCGATCTCCGCGACTTCCTTAATCGGAAAAACCTGAAGTTTCGGGTTGGGCAGGGTTTCTGCATAGTAGCAACGCGTCCGTTCGTCGGTCGCATTGGCGAAGGCTTCCGGATCGCCCGGATCGACGAAGCGGCATTCGATGCCCATATCCTTCATTGTGTTGGAGAACAGGTTCCAGGTGCCGCCATACAAATCGGTCGATGCAACGAAATTATCTCCGGCGTGGGTGATGTTCTGAACGGCGAATGTGGATGCAGCCTGTCCCGACGATACTGCCAGCGCGGCGACCCCGCCTTCCAGCGCCGCGATGCGCTGTTCCAGCACATCGTTTGTGGGGTTCATGATACGGGTATAGATGTTGCCGAGCTCGGCCAGGCCGAACAGGTTGGCGGCATGTTCCGTGCTGTTGAACTGGTACGATGTCGTTTGATAGATCGGCACCGCAACCGAGGTCGTTGCTTCGTCGCGCCGCCACCCGGCGTGGAGCGCGATTGTTTCGGGGTTTTTGCTGTCCATCGTCATATCGATTATCCCTGCTTTTTCTGATCTGTCACGGATTTCGTGGATTCTAGGGCACGCTACACGTTGGCGCGGAATAGGCGGGCATGGCCCATGTGTCAAGAATACGGGGCCAGGTTCGTCTGTGAATTTGTGTTTCAATTTAAGCAAAAATTAACGCCGGGGGTGCAGGGTAGTGTCGAACCATTATCTGAATACGGCCTGTTCCAGGGGAATGAACCGGTGAAAGAGACATATTTCGAGACTATTCGTCTGATCGAGCGGCTGCACAGGCAGTTTCTCGAGGTCGTGAAGGTCGAGCTCGACAGAACGGGTATCGCCGATATCAACAATATCCAGGCGTTGATCCTGTCGAATATCGGCAAGGAAGAGTTGACGGTCGGCGAATTGACAAACCGGGGCTACTACCTGGGATCCAACGTTTCCTACAACGTCAAGAAAATGGTCGAAAACGGCTATCTTGAGCAGCAGCGGTCTCCGCACGATCGCCGTTCGGTACGCGTGCGCGTGTCGCCCAAGGGACTCGAGGTTTGCGACCTGATCGCGCGCCTGCACGAGCGCCATATTACGCAGCTTGCCGACAGCCCGCTGTCGGAAGAACTGCAGGGCATAAATGCGACACTGATGTCACTGGAACGTTTCTGGACTGACGATCTGCGCTACGGTGCACGTCAGGCGCCGATCTCTGCCGGCAATATCGGCTGATCGACGGTCATCCGAACAAGCACATAAAAACGGCGCCGAAAGGCGCCGTTTTTGGTTCCGAAGAAATATCCTCGGCTAGTTTACCAGCGTCCCTTCGACACCCCGGTCGGCCAGGGCCATTTTCAGTTTCGAGAGCGCCTTGCCTTCGATCTGACGAATACGTTCCTTGGTCACGCCGAAAGCTTCTCCGATCTCGGCGAGCGTTGTTTTGTGCTCTTCGAGGAACCGCCGGGTAATGACTTCGCGTTCGCGGGACGTCAGGTGCTCCATTGCTTCCGCAATCCACTGCGAGCGCGTCTCGCTATCGATCAGATCGCTCACGATCGCCTCGGGCGTCGGGGAGTCGTCCGTGAGAAGGTCGACGAACGTATCGGACGACTCGCTCTCGCCCACGGTTGCGTTCAGCGATTGATCGGGTCTGGAGAAATGCGATTCCATTCGTTCGACGGCCGCCAGCGGCACGCCTAGCTCCTTGGCGATTGTCTGGCGTTCGTTCTCGGTCATGCGGCTGCGGGAGTTATCGGCGATCTTCGCCCGCAGCTTTCTCAGGTTGAAAAACAGGCTTTTCTGAGCGGGGGTAGTGCCGATGCGGACGATCGATGAATTGCGGACAATGTATTCCTGCATCCCGGCCATTATCCACCAGGTGGCGTAGGTCGAGAAGCGCACGTTGCGTTCAGGGTCGAACCGGTTTGCCGCTTCGAGGAGGCCGGTGTTCCCTTCCTGAATCAAGTCTCCTATCGGCATGCCGTATCCCTTGAATTTACTGGCGATGCGGACGACCAGGCGGATGTGGGATTCGATCAGTTCGTGGAGAGCTTCATCGTCCTGGTGATCGCGCCAGCGGCGTCCCAGATTCGATTCGTAGTTTCGCTCGAGCATCGGCGCGTCCATTGCCGCCGAGATATACCTGCGATCGTTCCGGTCAGGAAAATTTCCGTTACCAACAGCCATTCTGTTTTCCTTTCTTCTTAATCCCGGTTGGAAGGTACACGTGACAGGATCCTGTCTTCCGCCTTGGTATCGAGTCGATAATATTGGAATTCGTTAACCGAATACAAGGAAAATATCGACTCGATATTGTTTTTGCGCCTAATCAAAATTAAGTTACCCGCTACTGTATGTACGAGGTTCGTTGATAAACGGATGCCGGACACAAAAAAGAGGGTTCGATGGGAGCCCTGGACCAGGATACGAAGCAACAACGGACCCGTGCGTAT
>Ga0181569_10000434_pt1 | contig 32517 bp, 26 predicted proteins | sample 101ome_19_FD_132452 | JGI IMG/M metagenome (GOLD analysis project Ga0181569, IMG submission 132452) | Coastal salt marsh microbial communities from the Groves Creek Marsh, Skidaway Island, Georgia - 101405AT metaG (megahit assembly) | ecosystem: Environmental > Aquatic > Marine > Intertidal...
GTCCATCTGGTGGATTCATCGCTTGCTGGAAACGGTCTGACAACCGTGGCTCAAGATTACGGAGTACTCATGGAGGGCGAAACATCCCTCCACCTTTCCTCTTGGACCGCCCAACTTCACGACACACCCTTGATGATGTCCACAGGAAGCGACGCCGTCATTCGTTCGTTCTCTCCGGTGAACACCGCTCCCTCGTCCGCCGATGCTTTGGGTGATGGAACCCTCTTTTACGGTTCAAGCGGAAACCCTTCCGTCTCAACAGCAGTTTCCCATCGTCTTTTGGAGACCGCAGTGACGTTCACTGACCTTCAAGGCAATCCAGTTGAGGCCGACGTCCACGTTCACGGATTTGAACTTCGCAGCAACACCAACGGAGCGCTTACTCTTCCACTCACCTCTTCAGGTTCAGTGGTTGATGCCACCCTCGACGGCTCTGGAGTCCGCGTGGTCTTGTACGGAGGGCAAACGGGTCAATCCGTTCAAGTTCCCGTCATACCTCAAGGAGATTGGACCGTAGGGTCGGGGCAAGACGTGGTGTTGGGCCCTCGTCCGGACGGGCAACCTCACCAACTGTCAGGTGACTTGGTGGTGAGCAACAACGGTCGCTTGACGCTCGTGGCCACCACCCTCATCCTCGCCTCTGGAAAGACGGTCACGCTGCAAGGGACAGGCCTTCTACAGGGCTCCGAAGCGACCCTTTCAACCGATTGGGTGCAGATGAGTGGGCAGAGCATGTTAACGGGGACCTCCACCGCTTCTTTGCGGGTTCAAGCCGACATTCAGTGGGGTTGCTTGACAACCCGAGTCGTTGAAGGGCTGGAGGTTGAAGGGGACCTGACGGTTCAACCAAGCTGCGATATCGAGCTTTCCAACGGGTTCGTGAACGGACAGATCACGGCGCAAACTGGAGGCAGTTTCACCAGTTCATCAAGCCTGAGCGTAACGGTTTTGGACAAAGGCGAGCCTGTGGAAGGAGCCTTGATTTCGATTGACGGCTCGGTGGGTGTCACGGATGCATCCGGTCATCTTTCCTCCTCGGTAGTTGCCCGTACGGTCACCGACATGGGCGAGACGTGGGCTGGTCTGAAAACGGTCACCCTTCAACGAAACAACTTCACAGATTTCGTCACGTGGGACACCAACACTTCCCTCGATCACACCTTCATGGCCTCCACCGTCGTTCCAGGCCAACTCGAACAATGGTTGGTGCTTGAGCGTCAGTGGAGTCCATACTCTTTGGACGGTGATTTGACGGTTCAACCGTCCGCGACCATGACAGTGCAGGACGGCGTTTCATTGAGAATTACGGAGGGCTCCACCATCACGGTGAACGGTGTGTTTGATGCCGATGCCGCCACGCTTTCCTCCACCGGGTACGGTGCTCGTTGGGGAGGGTTGGCGCTCGGTACATCTGCGGGAGCCGTCATCGACCTTTCACAGACTCAACTGGTGGAATCCTCGCCGGCCATCACGGTGTCGGGTTTTGGTGAAGTTCGAGCAGACAGTGTGCTGGTTGCCAGGTCTGCAAGCGACCCGCTGATGATCGTTGAATCAGGCAGTCAAGCCGACCTCATCATGCGAAATAGCCGCCTTCAGGACAGCGGAAACGGGTGCATTGTGGCCTATCCTTCCACGGGGACCCTCTCCCTCACCAACGTCTCGTTTGCCAACTGCGATGGTCCTGCAGTGTGGGCTCAACAAGCACAACTCATGCTCCAGGACCTCGTTCTTCAGGAGGGCGTGGACCACGGCCTCGATCTCACGGGGGTCACGGGCAGCGTCGACGGTCTTGCCGGTCACGGTTTCAGCGGCGATGGTGCTCTGATTTCGTTGAATTCCATCCGAGGAGGATTTACGCTTTCCAATGTCGAAGGTGATGTTTCAGGTCTTGGTGGTATCATCGGCGAGGACAATCTCGACCTCGCTATTCACGATGTCGTGCTCAATGGAGCACCAGCCATCGATCTTGATTTGAGTGCAGGCACGCTTTCTCACGTGACGCTTCAGGGAGCCGGAACCGGCACGGGCTTTGTGAGTCATCACGGGCGCTCTTCACAGCATTTGGTGGTGGAACACCTCACCGTTTCCGGATACAGTGTCGGCGTTTCCCTTCATTCTGACTCCGGCGAAATCAGTGCGCCGCTCATCGTTCGGGACGCTTCAATTTCAGCGACCAGTGCTTTGGCCACCGAGCACTACCCTGTTCGCCTGGAGTCGACCACGGTGTCTGGAAGCATGGATATTTCAGCGACAGACGTGGTGGCGGTTGATGGGCTGGTGGCGAGCGTGTCCCCCGATGCAGGAGCGACCTTCGCCCTGTACAGAACCGTGGCCTTGGAAGCCCAACGCAGTGGATTGCCCACTGCGGCGCAATTCACCGTAACCTACAGCGACGCTTCGCTTGACCCACTGGTTGTTTCCGGTGTGACCGTTGATGTTGAGCTGCTGCTTCGTACGGTGACCGAAAACAGTGATACCGTGATGGCAACTTGGACACTTGAAGCCGTGGCTGCAGGCTCTCCAGCCGCTGAACTGGTCGTCTCTCCTCCTGCAACGGCTCCAGAGGTGCTGGTCGTGACGCTTCAAACCAACCAACCGCCCACTTTGACACTGAATGAGCCGTTCCCCGGTCAGCGGGTGATGGAGGGCGATTTCTTGCGAGCCTCTGCTACCTACAGCGACGATTTGGACGGCAACGATGACGTGGTGATCTCCTGGAAAGTTTTGGACATGCAAGGCAATGTTGTGCTTCAAGCAGGGAACGAACCCATGTACAACATCACGGACCTCGGAGCGGGCTTCTACGTTGTCGAGGTGACGGCAACCGATTCGTTGGGAGCCTCCTCTACGGCCTCAACGGACTTTGAGTACACGCAGTTGGATACGGACGGCGATTGGTCAAGCACCTGTTCGTCGGACACGTGGTTTGACCCACAAACCGGGAAATCTTGCGGGCCCAATATCTACGATGAGGACGATGACAACGATGGTTTCAGTGATTCAAAAGACGCTTTCCCGCTTGACCCCTGTGCTCAACTTGACACCGACGGCGATACGCAACCCGATGTTCTGGACTGTCCTCCCGGGTATACAAGCTGGCTTACAGAGGACATGGACGATGATGGTGACGGCACCCCCGATGTCTTGGAGGGCGTGACGGTGGACGATGACGAGACCAACCTCAACGCCCTCATGGTCGTGCTTACGCTCCTCGTTGTGGTGGTTTTGCTGTTCTTTGTTCGCCTTCGTCAGGGTGGGCCGGGCGACCTTTCAGGGATTGACCAGCGTCATTTGTGAGGCATGCGCATGGCCACGCCCCTTCCGTCCTCAGAAGATATGGCGTTTGTTGCCGTCACCGTTCTGGGGTTGATCGTGGTGTGGGACGCCTATTGGCTCACCAAACAACGCAAGGACGTACCTGTCCTTGGAACCCTTGACAGCGGCGGATTTGCCTGGGAGAGCGAAGGCGTTCACGAAATGGTTCGGCAGTGGGGAAACCTCGGGAGCATGGCGGCGATGATGGTGTTGCCCTGGGCCCTGCTCGAGGCCTCCAACACGCCAATCGTTTACGCCATTGTTTGGGATGTTTTGCTTGGCTTGCATCTCATTTCTCTGCTCGTACCGAAGCGGTATGCCATCACGTCCACCCATCTCTTCGCTGACGGGCAACGCTACCCCTGGGAACGTTTGCGCCTCGCTAAGCGTCAACCGCGTCGCCGCATCATGCTGTTACGCAATGGCTGGGGCCCCTTCGGACCGCTTCCGTTGGGAGGCGATGCTGATGCTTTGGGAGTAGCCCGTGAATACATCAAGGCCATGGAACACGCACGTCGCTATCCGGACGGTCTTGGCGAACAGGAATGAACGGCACCCTCAAGGGCTTTCCAGCAAAGCAGAAAACATGGAATGGACGCGAAGCGGTGACGACCTGTTTGTTCGCCTTGACCCCGGCGAAGAGATACACGCGAGTTTGCAAGCACTGGCAGACGAAGTTGGGTTTGATGCAGCAGCCATCACCAGCGGTATTGGCCGGACCCGAAACAGCACCTATGGCTACATGGACGACGACCATCGCTACCACCGCGTAACCATCGAGGCCGGCAGCGAACTCGTGACCCTTCAAGGCAACCTTGCTCGACGAGAGAACGGCGACGCCTTTACCCACCTGCATGCCACCTTTTCCGACGACGACCTCACCCCACATGCTGGCCACATGTTTTCGGCCACGGTGCATGTGGTTGCTGAAATTCATCTTCGCTTGTTGCCGCATGCCCTGATGTCACGGTGCCCTCTTGAGAACAGTGAATTTGTAGCGCTGAAGTTTGATTGAACCGCTAGAATGCGATGCTTGATATGGTGTGGAACGGGTGGTAAAGCATGAGCGGCGAAGCCCCAAAATCGCAGGACGCCGCCGAGCGAATTGCGTGGTTGGCCGAACAAATCGCTCATCATTCCCACCTCTACTACAACCTCGCTCAACCTGAAATATCGGATGCTGAATTCGATCGTCTTTGGGACGAGTTGAAGTCGCTTGATCCTCAACACCCCCAACTCGGGCGCGTGGGTGCAGATGTGCCACCTGGCAGCGTGAAGGTGGACCACTTGTTTCCCATGCGAAGTCTTGACAAAGCCACAACGAGCGATGAATTGAATCACTTTGTCAACACCACCACCGGCGGAGCCACACGCTTTCTTTCTCAGCCAAAGTTGGACGGTTCTGCCCTTTCGCTCGAATACCGAATGGGCCGTTTGGTGCGTGCGGCTACCCGTGGGAGCGGTGAGCGAGGCGAAGACGTGACGCGCAACGCCCTGAAGGTGGCCAATGTGCCCCACACGCTACCCGTTCCCGTTGACGTGCACGTTCGCGGTGAGGTGGTTATGCCGCTCAAGGTGTTCAACGAACGGTATCGGGACGTTTCCCCCAACCCGCGCAACCTTGCAGCGGGTGCGTTGCGTCAAAAGCACGCCGACGGGAAGGCGGATGCATCTGACCTTGTGTTCCAAGCCTACGACGCACAAGTTCCACTGGGTGAGCATCGCCACCCCGACAGTCAACCAGTACCCGACATGGCGAATGACACCGACATGCTGGTGTGGATGGAAGACACGTTGGGGATTGTTCCAGCACCTTGGACCTTGCATCAAGGCTCAACTCCTTCAGAAACCGTGGCCTCGCTCGACAAATCAACCGTGGAGTGGACGGAAAAGCGAGGGGGTTACAGGTACGAAATTGATGGTGTCGTGTTCAAACTTGACAACCTTGCCCAGCGGGATGCACTGGGCATGACAGCGCACCATCCTCGCTGGGCGTTGGCGTGGAAGTTTCCTCCGGAGGAAGCCTTCTCTGTTTTGTTGGACGTTGAATGGCAGACTGGACGAACCGGGAACATCACGCCCGTTGCTCGCATTGCACCACAGCGCGTGGGCGGCGTGACCGTTGAGAACACCACCCTGCACAACGTGGGCGAAGTGGAACGCCTCGGCATCAGCATCGGCGACAAGGTCCTCATCGTTCGCCGAGGCGACGTGATTCCCAAAATCGAGCAAGCACTCGGCCGAGCCACGGTGGCTGATCTTCAAGGCCGTGTTCACGCCTCTGGAGAACCGTTCACCGGTGAATTACCCGAATCCACCTCCATTGTGACCCCATCCGTTTGTCCAGCGTGTGAAGGAAAGGTTGAGGTTGCGGGTGCCTTTCTCAAATGCTTGAATTTGTTTTGTGATGCCCGAACCAGCCGTTCAGTGCTGTACTGGTGTCGTGCATTGGAGTTGGACGGCGTCGGCGAGAAACTGGTTGACCAACTCTTGGAGGCGGGGCTCATCCGTTCATGTGCGGATCTGTATCGGCTTTCTATGGACGACTTGCTCGAATTGGAGCGAATGGGGGAAAAATCAGCAACCAACGTGTTGAACGAAGTCGATAAAGCACGTTCAATGTCCTTGGGGCGGTTCCTTCATGCTCTTGGGTTGCCAGGTATCGGTCCAGAACTTGCTGCTTCGATGGCCAGGGTGATTGGCGATGCCGATGGCCTTGTCGCATGGCTCAACGAGGCCTCGGCAACTCCTGGTGACGAGGCCTTTGGGCCTCTCGCCGATGAGGTTGGAAAAGCCCACAAACACAACGCCGCACTTCGTCGGCTTCTTGACATTGATGGAGTTGGTGAAATCGTGGTTGTGCAGTTTAGAGACGGGCTCAATCATCGCCGAGCGTTGGTTGACGATCTTCTTGAACAACTGGACATTCAGCGGGAACCGACCGTGGAACAGGGCGGGTTGTTTGACGGAATGACGTTTTGCGTGACCGGTACTCTGTCTCGCCCCCGCAAAGAAATCCAACAACGTATCGTGCAGGCGGGAGGAAAAGTCGTCGGGAGTGTTTCTGCTAAATTGTCCGTTTTGGTCGCCGGTGAATCGGCTGGCTCAAAACTTGCCAAAGCCCAATCTTTGGGCGTGACCGTTTGGAGTGAGGAGGAACTGGATGCGTCAATAGCAGGCCCAGAACCCGCCGTTAAGGATGCACGCTCGGAAGATGAAGATGCGATCCCATCGTCCCCAGGGCAACGTTCGCTCCAGGATTTTCTTGGTTGATTAACCGTACAGCATGGCGTTACTGGACGGCGTCCCATCCGCTCCACCGGTCGGTTCGAGCATGGCTTTGAGTTGCGCTTCCAACATTTCCGCCTCTTCAATCAAGGGTTCTTCGGGAAGTTCCATCGGAAGGAGCGTGTTCAACCGCTCAATCACTGCAGCAGCAGCTCGTGCATCAGGGAATCGCGGGTCGGCTTCCACCATGATTGACATCGTTCCGATACCCCGCCGGGAGGCTTCGCTGAGAATCCCCGCATTCATGCCTCGAATCACGCCGCTTTCAAGCAATGGAATGTCCATTTCTTTGAGAATCTCCCGAACCGCTTCATTGCAACCAATGCCAACCACGTCGATGTCGTCCGTGTCCTCGTATTCAACCACGGGGTCCACGCCGTCCATTCCCGACTTCATCCCCGCCTTGGCAAAGGCGTCGACGACGACGCCTGCCAACACCTTGTGCTCCTTAGACCACTCAAACAACGCCCAGACAATTTTGTGAACCAGCGTTTCGGGAACGACCATCTCGCTCATCAACAAAATCACTTGGTCGCATCCATCGATGGTGCACTGGGGCTTGCCTGCATAGGCCCGGATCGGTGGGAGGGGGATGCCCTGTTGAATCAGTGCAAGCGCGGGAAGTCGGTCATCGACGAGGCCACCGACGAATTCGAGGTCAAGATGGTCAATGAGGTAGTGTGCAACAATGCTGGAGACCATCCCGACGCTTGGAAAACACGTGATGACCATGGCGTTTTCCGTTTGAATCGAGGTGTTAATTCGTAGGCTTGGAGCATCCATGCCGTTTGCTAACCCCTCTCGCCCTTCAAGACTTCCCCTCAAAGGCTCACCAAACGTTCTTCATGCTTGATGCAAACCAATCGCCATGGAGGGAGAGATGACTGACGGCCCACGCCCGCATCAACTCTCACCTTCAGCGTGGAACCGTTACGAAACGTGTCCGAGGATGTACTGGTTGAGCCGTCAGCGATTGCCGAGAAAGGCAGGGATGGCAGCCTCGCTTGGCACAGCGGTCCACGCTTCGATTGAAGACCTCCTCAACATGGATCTGGAAGGTCGTCCCGGAGAAGAAGCAGGCTGGCTTCCGTTGAGCGCTGAAGGTTTTTTGAAAACACGCTGGGAAGAAGAAAAAGACGCCTTTCTCGCCACGCCCCGCCGTCCGGAATGGAAGGAATCCAAGTACGGCGAAGCCAAGCAACAACAGCACGGGGGCATTGTCCTGCTGCTGGACCATATTGGTGCCCGACAACTCGACCACGAACGGGTGACGGTAGCGTTGTGGCGTCATCTCCAATCCTTGACCATTGCGGTTGAAGGCGAGTTGAAGACAAGCGACGGCCGTTTGATGGGTCGTTTGGATCTCTTGTTTGCAGACCCCGATGAGGGTGGCGAGATGAACGGTTGGCTGGTTGCTGACTTGAAAACGGGAAATGCACCGACCAAGCAATTGAAGCCCGAAGTCAACCGACAACTCCGGATGTACCGAGACATTCTTCTTGCCAACAACCCAACAGCACCCCCCGTTCGTACCGAGGGCTGGTACACCAAAACGGCGTCAAAATGGGCAGCGGAAGGAGACAGTGTGCTCGCCGATGCTTATGCGGCTTGGGAAGCGACCAAACCGACAACGGTACCTCTTGCACCCACGCCCGGGCCGGAGTCTTGCGGAGGGTTTTGTGATTGGAAAGCATGGTGTCCCCACTGGTGGACCTGGCGTCAGGCGTCAGGCACGCTCCATCAGGGCGATTTTGCTGATGCGGTCGTGTTGCTTCACCGCTACGAAGATTCAACCGGTGCAGCAGTCCTTGAGTTGTGTGAACCTCTTGATGCGTCGGGAAGGGCCATACCCACCGGTCAACAAGTCGCTGCTCGCTTTGACGGGCGAGGCAAGGAGGTGGTTGAACAACTCCGAGCGGATGGCCACCAAGGGCCGATGTTCCTCGGCTCCGTCATGACAGCTCGTGGCTCGTGGCGCGTGGGTTCCTGGTGCGATATTCTCCCGTGGTCCCCCATCCAAGACGATGTGCCACACGAGCGGTCATGAATCAAGATGCTCTTTGATGCGTAACTTCGTGTCGGCACATTCCAAACCGTTGGGTGAAAGCAACCATCCCACGTAGGAAGGGTCATTGGCTTGAATTTCTTTGAGTGTTCGGCCTCTGTGGCGTCCGAACGAAATGATGAGCGACTCGCCATCGATTCGTATTTTTCCCAACGAATCCATTGGCTCAAGGTCGTTGAGCCCCCTTCCCAAAGCCGATGCGTCTCCAACTCCATCGCCGTGGACAATCCATCGTTCAAGTTCGTCCAACGACCTTCGAAAAGCGGGAGCGTGGTCAACGGACAATCGCCAGAACAACAACATGGTGGCGGCTGCATCGGCAGCAGCGGTGTGCGCGTCATCAAGCCGAATGCCGTGGCGCTGACACAACGCTCCGAGGTTGTGAGGTCGCGGGAGACGGAGCCTTCGCACCAGTTCAAGCGTGTCCATGATCGCCTTGGGCTCGGGCGCCAAGCGCCCCAACCGAAGGAATTCATGTTTCAACATCGCATAGTCAAATTTTCGAACGTTATGCCCCACCAGAATTGCTCCTTCGATGAGCGATGCCACTTCGTCTGCTACATCAGCAAACGGTGGCTTTGAGCGTACATCTTCATCGTAAATACCGTGAATTCGGCTTGCGTCAAGGGGTATACGCACGGGTGGTTTAACGATGTGTTCAACGTTAACTGCTGTTCCATCCTCTAAGGTCCCAATCAAGGCGAGTTGAACGATGCGATCTCTGCTTGTGGAAACGCCGGTGGTTTCCAAGTCAAAGGCGAGGACCTTCTCACCGTGGAAGAGGTCGTTTGCCATAAAGAACGAACAGCGAGGACCCTCTTTGAACATCACCCCTAAGCGAGATGGCGCTTTGGAGGGTGTATGGGCATCCGGCGTTGGTTCCGCAACCTTTCCAAGAAGGCCGAAGACCAAAGCTCAACGGAAGAGACAATTGAGCCCATCATCGATGAACAACAGGTCTTTGGCGAACTTCAAGAGCAACGAACGAATGAAGCCCTTGCGTTGTTTGAGGAACTTGAGGAGCAGCAGGAAGACCGCGCCGATGTGGCTGCACCCTACGATGCCAGCCATGCTGAACTTGAAGACCTCATGGACGAGGATGAGAATGAAGCGTTTACCCATGTGGACGAGGTCGAGATTGAGGATGTCGGGGTGCTGGAAGACCCCTATGAATCGGCCCGAATTGAAGGTGATGTTCCCGAAGCGGTGTCGTTGAACGAGGCTGGAAATGAGGGTTCTGTTTAATCACGCGTCCCGAATACTTAGAAAGGGTAAGACTGGCCTTAGCCCATGATGGTTTCAACCTCGCGAGCACGGTTTGTTGCTGCGGTGCTGTTGATGCTGTCTGTGAGCTCTCTGGCAGGTTGCACTGGGGCGCTGGACACCACCGTTGACCCGAGGGCCTCGTTGGAAGCCTATCCATCCTTGATTCAGGAAGGAGAAATGGTGACCCTTGACGCCAGAGAATCATCGCCGGTGGAGGGCGTCATCACTTCATATTCATGGGATTTTGGTGACGGCTCAACAGCAGAGACGGTGGTCGGCTTTACCTCTCATGCTTACTTGCGCCACGGGCAATACACCGTTCGGCTCACCATCACCAACGATCAGGGTGGTACCGACGATGCGATCGCTTCCATCATCGTCAACGGTGCCCCAACCATCAACATCACCATGCCTGCTTCGGTCCGTGCAGGGGACGCAGCTCTCCTTGACGCATCAAATTCCTTCGATCCCGAGGGCGACGAGCTGACCTTTTCTTGGGATCTCAATGCTGCCGAAGACAGCGACGGCGACGGCGACCCCACGAACGACGTGGATGCAGACACCCAAACGGTTCTGTTGGATACCGCAACTTCCGGGCTCATTCTTGGGATGCTTCGCGTCGATGATTCAGCCGGAGCCTTTGCGGTTGAACCCTTTTCGGTGAACGTGACCACCCGCACGTTCCAAGTGGTGTGGGTGACGGAAACGGTGGAGGTGTCTTGGGATGAGTACCTTGACCAGGGAGAGACGTGGACCGGGAACATGACTCCGGGAGAAATGGGACGAGTGATGGCCTTCAACGCTGTCTTGGAATTGAACCGAGACGTCGCTCCTCCGCACGACAACTTCACCCTTGCCCTCCAGATTCCGGAGGAGAATTACAAACGAACCGTCAACACCGAGCCCGGAAACTACACCACCAACGAGCCAGCACGGGCTGAGATGACCGAAGAACGAATCAACGAGCCCGGTCAAGATGGAATGTTCACTTCAGATTCAGAAGAAGCCTTGCTACGCCAACTCTTGAGCACGCGGGAGGCGAGCAGAGGACAAGGCACCTGGATATGGTCGGTACTTGCGAAACAATCGGACCCCGATGCGTTGGTTGGCGATCTCGACCCCGACCCTGGTAACGATTGGACGCTGATGGTTGAAGTTGTTATCATGCGCCCCACCCTCACGGAAGTCTCCATTGCAGACAGCAACAAGTGAAAGCGAAAGGGGTATGAAGCGGGGCCGCTTGGACAGGATTGGTCAACATGGTGGATACGGTTGAAATCGGTCGAGTGACGCTCAGAGACAACGTTTCGTTGGATTTGTCAGTCTGGATGAACGACCCGGACGATTGGGACTTCCGACCCACGCTGAGCTACGCCGGCAACACCCTCACCATCCGCTGTGCAAACCAAGGCTCTGTTCTTGCCACCGTGGACCTTGACGACGAGCAAGACGAAGCCTTGCAACGAGACCGCATGGCAGAACTTCGCGTGAAATTCCAAGTCCACGGCATGCACGGGCGCCTCAACGATATTCACCCTATCATCGCAGACGGCAAGGCCAAGAAATTGGCAACGGCCAACTGGAAAACGACGCAACACGTTTCGTTTGAGTGAAGTCCCAGCGAATCTTTGATAACGGTTCATTTGATTTTGGCCGTTTATGTCTTCACGAACCAAGATAGGACCCCAAAAACAGGCTCGCTTTGAGCGACTGTGCAGTGAAATTAGGCAGTTTGTCACAGCGAACCCTGGATGTTCTGCCCAGGCCATTGTCGCCTGCCTCAACCACGACAAAAAACTGCGAAATCACGGCCTTACCCCTCGCAAGATAGGTTTCTTCATCACCAGAAATCTACGCCAATCGCTGAGGTGGTGGCAGGACCATCGAGCAGGCCGCCGAGTTTACGGTCCGGTTGAAGACGACATTTTACCAAACTGAATGTGTGAATTGAAATCACCCGTGGTGCTCATGTAGTGCACCCACCTCACGGATGGTATGGAGGGTCAAGTCGCTGCTTACTTTGACCTCGATGGAACCCTTCTCAATGCTTCGAGCGAGAAAACGCTGACCGCCTATTTGGCACGCAAACGGCCTTGGCGTATTCCGTGGGGTGCGTTGGCATGGACCACCGGTTTTGTCACCAACATGCTTCGAGGCAGAGCGATCTATGACGCAGCCCGTAATCGTGGCCACCTCTCATTGGCGACGTGGGAGGTGCTGACCGACTATTCGGACCGTCTTGCAGAGGAACGCCTCAAGCAGTATGTCCCGCAAGAGGCATGGGACCGACTTGCATGGCATCGTGACCAAGGGCATCGTTTGGTGTTGGTCACCGCCACGGTTGCGCCAATGGCCGAGGCCATGGCACGCATCCTCAACATGGATTCGGTGTATGGGTGTGGTCCCACGGTCAGGCAAGGACGTCTCTCCGGTTCTGAACGTGGGTGGAGCGTGCCGAGGAGGAAAGGAAAGGTTCCCGTCGTCGAGGCGGATGCGAAGGCGCAAGGTCATGACCTCAGCCAGTGCTACGGATACGGCAACACCCTTGCCGACTCATGGTTTATGTCGCTGTGCGGCCATCCCATCGCCGTAAGTCCAGAGGGCTCACTCCGTCGTCACGCTCAAGCAGAGGGTTGGGAAATTGTGGATTGGACTTGAGTTCTTTATGAAGGGTTGAGCGATAACATCAGCATGACAAGAGAGTGGCTGGATATTGACGACGCAGAAGATGGACCCAAGTACCCAGGTGACCAGCAAGGTCGACAGGAGAAACTGATGGAGGACATGCTGGCTCGTGCAGCCTCCGTGAAGCGCGCAGCAGGTTTGGTGATGAACATCATTGAATCCAGCAAAGGGCGAATGCAACTGGATGAAAAAGGTCAGTTGGTGATTGTCGGTAAACTCGCTCTTTACCGAGTCAACATCAACGCTTTTATGGCAAAATTCACCAATCCTTTCAGTTACAATTCCTTTGATGTCGTTGAAGTCCATCCAAAGTCTGGGTTGGTGCCCAAGCCCGAAACCGCTTGTGTCCAAGTCCGTCACCATGAGGACATGCCAGCATACGACTTGCTTGCAAGTTACTTGCTCGGCCTCATGAACGACGACGTGACTTGGCTCGAAGAGTCTCTTCAGCCCCTCCGACGAACCTTGTTCCAGATTTACGGATACAGTCAATCTCCCTTGACCACATCACTCTCTGCATACTTCGCTCGTACCCTCAACGGCGAATTTGATTACAACAACGACACCTTCACCTTTGACGGGACCAACGGCTGGAAATGGCGATTGACCTTCGGCCAACCGTTGAACCGTGGCCTGAAAATTGAGTATCAAAAACCACGGCAAACCTGGTGGAACCACATGTTTGACGACCACATTCAGGAAACCACTGGCCACTACAACATGTGCGAGTTTTTTGAAACCGTTGAGCATCTTGCTCAGTGCCCTGCCATGTTGAAAACCGCAAGCGAATGGGAAGTGGACCCCATCTTCGTGCGAACCGTGGCTAGGGATTACCCTCCACTGGCACGGGCCATGGTTGACACACTGCTGGCAGATGAGTACGACGCTAGCGAAATCTACACCTACTACGACGAACAAGTGAACGAAGAAGAAGCCCAACGCATCGTTGGGCTGGATAACGAAATCCTCGAACGCGCTCTGGCTTGATAGACAGGTCATGGCGGCCCCACCGCGATTCGAACACGGGTTCGAGGCTCCGCAAGCCTCTGTGATATCCAAGCTACACTATAGGGCCGATTCGCTCCAACCGCCTCCCCAATATAAGCGCGAGGGTGCCTGTCTTCCCTCTCAGCACAAGGGTTCATGGCTGTTGTCGCTCTCGGTTACGCATGGTCCTCAAGTTGGTGCGAACCGTGGAATTTTCCATGGTTGATCTTGCCAACATTGCCTACTATCCTCGAATCTATGACCTAGCCCACCGTTTTTTTGAAGCCACCTGGCCCGAGATATGCGGTGAATCCTATCCTCACGTGCTCTACGAACGTAAACTCGGGTTCCCAATTCTCTCCATTGAATCGAACTTTCACCATCCGCTCAGATACGGCGATACCATTGAGGCCCACATCACCATCGCTCATTTGGGCAACACATCACTCTCCTGGCGTTATCGTTTCTTCAACCAAGATGGCACCCTCGTCTGGTCGTCCAACCAAACCACCGTGTGCGTTGACATGGACACCATGGACCCAACACGCATTCCCGACGACATGCGTCAGGGCCTGACACCCCATCTCGAACTGGAGGAAGCACCGTGACGGAACCTTCGCTGGATATTATCCGGCCCGATGAGAAAGGCCCAAGGAACATTGCTATCCTTCTCTTTCTCAGTTCGCTCATCGTTGCGGGCATGGGCTTGCAGGACTGGCAACTTCACCACGAGGGTCTCACGGACGGGCAGATAGAGGTCTTCCTCAAGACGCCAAACAATCAGGAAGGCGAGCCCACGTCCGTTGAGCAATACCGTGACTTCGAGTCCAGTGTACGCGAGGCCAACGGCTACCTGATCCGGGGCGTTTCGTTGCTGCTGGCGGCTGCGGGCCTCATCGTGGGCGCGCCTCTTCTCTATCGGCTCAAACGGCTTGGGGCACACATCTGCGTGGGCGGCGCCACCATTGGCCTCCTGGGTGGCGTGTGGGGCAGTCTCATCATCAACGAAGCAGCCTCCACGCATTTGGGTGATGCGCTCAAGTTGACGTATGAAATTTGGATTTATCTTTGCGGGGCATCCATGGGTCTATGTCTTGCGGTTGCAGGTCTCCCGCTGCTCAATGCACGAGCGCGTCTTGCTCTCCAACCGAGGGTTGAATTGGGACCTCGCGAAGAGGCTTAAGCCTCGTTCTCTTCTTTTGGCCACTTCTTTGCGAGCGCCTTTCGTAGGTCATCATCCATCACCGCATTCCACCAATCGCTGCCCTGCCAGATGGCGTACTTTCCTCGGATGCCTCTTAGGTCGGCTCCTTTGAACTTGCAATTCTTGAAATTTGAAAGATTGAGTCTTGCCTTCCGTAGGTCAGCGCCTCTGAAATCCGAGTTGTCAAAGGCTGATTTCATCAAATCTGCTTCTACCAACGACGCACGTCGAAAATCGCACTGGGTAAAGTCGCCTTCCGTGAGGTCGGCTTCGTCAAGAATGGCCCGTCGAAAGGATGAGCCTGTGTGTCGTCCCTTTCGGAGGATGGATTTGGTGTGGTTTTGAAACGAGTAATCGACTACAACGGCTTCCTCAGCCGTTGTTTCATCGTCCCGTGGGTCACCTTGTCCTCCGCCAGACATCACCATGGTTCCACCTCAAGCACGTGAGCGCTTATCGAGGTGTGCTTGGCCTTCGGGTGTAAGGATTGCGAATCGGTTTTTGTCGTCTTTTCCGTCAGGGACAACAAGGAAGGTGCGTTCCTTCAATCGGTTCAGGTACAAGGAGAGATTACCAGGCGGGTCAATACCGGCGTCCGTGAACAGTTCGTTAACGACCCTCGGCGGACTGTCCTCAATGCCTTCCACATCTCGGAGGTAGTGGATGGCGCCGAGTACTTGGTCCGGCTTTCGGGTGAGGGAGCAGTTTTCGAGAAGCGCACGGAACGCAGAGCCACGTTCCGGAAGGCCCGCTTCCCTTGCCGCTGTCACGGCTGCCTCCAAGGCTTGTTCTCGGGCTTCTCGGATGCGTTCGAGGAGCATGGTCCATGTGTGCTCGGCCTTCATGTGGGCCATTTGTTCATCGATTTGGATGGCCGCGCCTTCAAGATCAATCTCAATGTCACCGGCTTGTATGCTCACTCGCAATCTCCACGCCCTCAAACCTAAACGAACTCCAATCATTCATAACCTTATGTTGAGAAAAAAGATACATTTTTGCTTGAAATTGAGCATTCATCAAGGCGAAACCAACTTAACGGGGTGAAGTTCACAACGAACCGAGGCCTCGCTATGATTCGTCGGCAGTTCCTTGGTTGCCTGTTTGTTTTCTTGTTCCTTGCACCCGCATGGTCCGTGATGTTCGCCCAAGCGCAAGGTGGCTCCATCAATGCGTTTACCTCCGGTATGGCGGTTGAGACGGTCACCGTCTCTTCGGGTACACACGGGGCGATTGGAGTCTCGCTCGAGCGCAACACCACGGTGACGTCCGCCTCGTTTTTCATCAAACCTACCTCTGGAAGCGATTCTCCAGGTGTGGTCAATTTTGACGCCAACGGCGACGGCGAATACGAGTGGTCGTTCAACCAAACGGGCTATGGATACCTCGGCGAACAAAATCAATTCACGTCCGGTCAACCAACGGCCACCTTGCCGATATTGCCGAACAGCTTCAACGGTAACCCAAACTCGCCATCCGTCTATGTTCCCTACGGCGCGACCATCACCAGCGCGAGTATCGGCGTTGGTTTTTCACCCGATTTGACGGGCGGCTTTTTCTCAACTGGATTCATTGACGAGGCCGAGGTGGGTGATGTCAACGGCGATGGAAACGATGACTTCGTCTTGTTCTCCAAAACAGCCAATCTTTCCTCAATCGGTTCAGGAAACGCAAGCAACTCCACGACCTCACCAACGAGCACAGGGCCTGCCTTCAGGGTCGTGAGTTACAGCTCCACGGCTGGCATTCACTTCTCTCCGTGGGTTCCAACATGCGCCAACGTGACCAAGACCATGGTTGCTGACATCAACGGCGATGGATACGACGATGTCATCAATTATGCATCATCAGACCGAAAAATCTGCATGCACTTTGTGAACAGTGCAACCGGGCCAACGTTTCAATCGCCCGTGAATGTCACCCATGCCAACACCATCCGAGACTTGGATTTCGCTGATTTTACTGGCAACGGTGCAGCTGAAATGGTGTCAATACGGGACGGTGGCAAAGTTTCCATCGATGATTTCAGCAATCGGACCAACACCTTCTCCAATCGAGATTCGTTAACCCTGTATCTCCAGGGGACGACCACCGCAGCCACGCTGAACCACATGTTGCTTGAGCATTTCAACGGGAGTACGAACCTCCCCATTCTGATCGCCGTTGACACCAACAACGACGGCCAAGAGGTCTTCTGGTCCAACAACGCTGTTGCTACAGGCACTTCCGTGATTTCAGGCATCTCTTCGGATGCGATCACAGGTGACTTCGACATGGACGGTGATTTGGACATTCTCTCCTCTACTTCAACTGGACATCGGTCGATTGAAAAGCGAATGTCGGGGTGGGACGGTGACAGCCACAACACCATCATTGACTTGACAAACGCAACCATCCTCGATTACGATTACAACATGGATGCCCAGTTGGTGATTCCCGCCCAAGTTTCGGTCGATGGCAACCCCGCTACCTTTGAGGGGAACCTAAGCATTCACAATTTCACCAGCAGTCAACAATCACAAAACAGGGTCAGAGGCCAATCTTCAGGCATTCTTGAACCATGGACCGCCCCCCGGGCGCTCTTCGTTGGTGATATGGACGGTGATGGCTTTGTTGAGCACTTGGTGTTGGCAGGGGAAGGGCAACAACACGGTGTGTTCATCTCTGCATGGCATCGAATCGGGTACGATGTGGACCAAAACGGGCAAGTTGACTTTTCAGCAGGTGGTTACGCAGGAAACGGGAGCAACGGCTTGGGCATGCTCTCCATACAAGACATGGATGGAAACCTCACCAACATCCTGAATTTCATGAGTGCTGGACGAAATTACACCTCTGATTCGTATGGCATTCAGATGTCAGAAGTGAACTTCTCCATGCATTCACTGGCGGAAGGCGTCTTCACCTTCTCGGACGTTGAGATCACGTACCTCGCCGATTTCCTCGTCAACAGCAACCCCCATCTTTCGGGCAACCTCACCAACGTACTCAATCAATTGATGACCGGAGGAAGTGGCTCGCTGTCTGTCCCGTTCACGTTTGATACGACACAGGACGGAGAGTTCACGCTCCATACCCTGACCGTCAACTATCAGGACGGCGCACCCAACATTGCCCTTCCTCCAACACCCATCGTACGCCTCGGGGATGTTCAATCGGACCGTGTGATGCTGGAATGGCAAAATTTGACCGATTTCGGCGACGACTTGTTGGACTTCGCTGTCTATCGGTCGGCCAAAGGCCAACCGGTTGACACCACCGATGTCTATGCATCAACCGTTGCCAACAGCACCATCGATATGGACGTGCGGCCGGGCGAATCCTGGACCTATTGGGTGCGCAGCGTTCACACCTTCGGTGTGACGAGTAACCTCTCACAGCCATTCAGCGTGGACATCCCTTATCCTCTTCCAAAATCGTATGTTCCAAACGTGACCGCTGCGGATGTTAAAGGTGACCAAGGAGGGGCGCTCCTCGTATCTTGGGACAAAGGTGACGACTCCATTGTTCAACATCGAGTCTATCTCCTGAACAGCGATTTCTCTTCCATTGAGACTCGGAACACAACGCTCACGACCAACGGCACCACCTTTTCGGTCGAAGCCCGTGAAGACAGCCTCGGGCAAGCTCTTGAGGATGGAACAGCGTACTACGTCGCTGTGGTCGGTTTCGATCAATACGGAAACGCTTCATCAAACGTGACCGCAATCGGGCCCGTCTACACACGAAACAACACGGCGCTGACGACCACACTCGATGTGACCTACACAGGTTTCGCCGACGAACCATCCATCCCCTACGTGCTGTTGACTCGACAAGGTTCCCTCACCGCCGAAGCCCATCTCCATCAAGACGGCCGGGCACTTGCTAACCAAACGCTCTTGCTCCATGTCATTGGTAATGGCGAGCAATACAATTCAACCACGGCGACCAATGCAACTGGGCATGCGGTGTTCAACATCTCGCAACTCTCCAATCTCGGACCAATTCAAGCCTTGGGAGCCATGCAACTGAAGGTGGCCTATGCGGGCATGGACTCTGACCCTGCCAGCCAGCCCCTTGCGGGTGCGTCCAACCAAACTGATGCTTACGGGACTATTCCCGTGATCCTTCAAAGCGAGGATATCCTCGAACTCGATGAACAGGAACGGATTGACACGGTCCTGACCGTCAGCGTCACCGACGTGATGCACGAGTCCGAATTGGCCAATCTCCAAGCGGTTTGGGAGGTAATGTCGGCTGATGGCTTCCGAGCAGATGGTGGCACTGCAGAAGTGAGAGGTAATGAATTGGCCATCTCCGGCCAAGGCGTATACGACGGCGAATTGACGATTTACCTCAATTCAGATCCTCCCGTGTATTACACGGAAGGCATGGCCATCACGTTTAGCCTCGAATCCGCCCCTGTCGTCGACAACAACGAGACCAACACCACCACCAACCAGACCAATGAAACGACAGGCACCACCTTCCCCACCACCGCACTTGCAGGAATTATGGATTGCGGTGACCCTGTGACCTATGGTTGGGAAGAAAACGCCGACGACATCACCGTCACCTGTGTGTTGACAAATCCGAACCCCTTCGATGCAACGGTTGAATTCTCATGGAAGGTCATTCCAGGCACGCCACCCCCCATTGAGTTGGTCTGGAACGAGCCTACAGGATCATCGCTGACGGTTGAAGCCAACGGGAGTGTTGACTTCACCTTCACCTTCGTTCGCAACGCTCCGACCGAAGGCATGTTCCCTGGCGAACAGGGTGAAGGCTACACTGTTCGTCTAACCTGCCTAGATGAGGTCGACAACGCTTGCGATACGATGGCAGAACCAAGTGCATCATCCGATGGTCAACTTGTTTGGATCTTGGGCGAGATGCCTGAGCAAACCGTAAACGACAACAGGATTGAGGACGATGCCGAGGGTGCCATGACGCCCGTTCTTGTTGGCATCGGTCTTGTAATCGCCATTCTTGCCGGTATTGTTGGTGTGTTGTACATGCGAAAGAACATGGATGATTTCGACGACGACGTGGATGAAGAGGACTATTATGAAATGGCGATGGATCAACCCGCAAGTCGGAGTGAAACCGTAAATTTGACTTCCGCAAAATCGCTTGACGAACTCAAAGAATCTGGAAAATCAATCACTGAAGATGCTCCTGAGGGCCTTGCTTCGTCGCCCACTTTGGGAAGCAGCGCAGATGCCTTTGAATTCGGAGCCACGGCTGAAGACACCGTTGTCGCCGAGGATGGCGAAACTTCGGAGGGTGAGTATGACGAAGAGACCGACGATGGCATCACCGTTGATGAAAACGGAACCGAATGGTGGGAAGACGAAGACGGTGTCTGGTGGTATCGCGAAGAAGGCTGGGAAGACTGGGCTGTCTGGGAAGAATGATGGCGCCGTGAGCCTTTTGATTGGTCGTTGACTCGCGTGAGTTAGAGGGAGAACCGTGGATGCCAACCTACAGTCGTATTCCTTGGTGCTTCACCAAGGTGCGAACCCGGACACGGGTGGCGTCGCTGTGTGCGGTTTCACCACGGCGGGTATGGTCGGCGTGATTTCCACATCACACATCATCAAGGCCCTTGGATTGAAGCAGTTGGGTACGGTGATGCACAAGGATTTCCCAGCCGTTGCTCTGATTCACGATGAGGTCCCAAAGCACCCCGTGCGTGTCTATCAAGGCAATGGCATCGGCGTCTTTACTTCAGAAATTCAGTTTGGAAACGAAACGGACATCATGTTCGCCTCAACCGTCCTTCAGTGGTTCACTGAGGGCGGCTTTGATCGTTTGATCATCATCGACGGACTGACACGGCCAGAAAAAGAACTGAGCAACGGTGAGCTGTTCGGTGTTGGCTCCATTCCTGCTGCCCGTGACCGTCTCAAAGACTTGGACATTGAGCCCATTCAGCAAGGCATTGTCGCTGGAATTACTGGCTTCTTGCTCGGTGAAGGTGACCGACTTGGCATTGACATCACCGCTCTTCTCTCAGAGGCCAGCCCGATGTATCCCGATGCCCGTGCTGCCGCATTGGCGGTTGAAGCGGTGAGTGATTTGACCGGTATCGAGATTCCATTGACCGAACTTTTGGAAAACGCTCGTTCCATTGAGGATAGCGTGCGTGATATCATCGAGAACGCCGCGCAAATGCTGCCGGCTCCCGATGATGAGAACGTGACCGACATTGACCCCTCGTTTGGATGATTGGCAGAAAAAGAATAAATGTCAGGGTCAGCCAAAACCCACTATGGGAAAATCCCCCGTTTTGCTGCTTGTTTTGTTGCTGTTGACCGTTTCGTTAGCAGGGTGCACCGAAGAAATCAACGAACAAGTGAGCGTGAACGAAGACGGCACCTGCTTTGGAATTTTGGAAATTAACGGTTCGATGGTGAGCAACGGGACAGCCGAAGGCTTTGATGAACAACATTCAACAATGGATTCTTACACCTACAATGCCGCGTGTTTGGTAACTGCTCATCTCTTGACCGAAGGGGACGGGCGAGAAGTTTGGACCAACACCACCTACAACGACGATGGTAACCCGCTCGTGATGGAAGAGATCTCCAATGGTTGGGAACGAGAGTGGGGTGAAGGTTCCCTTTACCGAACAGAATACGTTTACGACGATGGGCTTTTGGTGACCGTGAAAACCACCGAGTATGTTGGCGAAGAGGATGAAATGTCCTATTACGTGAATTACACATATGACGGCCAAGGCCGAGAAATCACCCGCTATGTCCAAGATTGGGATCAGTACACCAACACAACCTATGGAAACAACGGCGAAGTTATCCAACAAGTAGAGAGCAGTAGATGGGGGACAACCATCTCCAACATGACCTACGATGCGGAGGGCAACCAAATCCAGATTGTTTACGCTTCCAAGTACGGTGATGGAGACTGGTCGTATACCTACGACAATTTCACGTATGAAAACGGAAAACTCACACAATATGTGGATGACAACGGCGGCCCAGATTATACCTATTACACGAACTACACCTACGGCAACGATGGCCTCTCTATGGAGGAATGGGGGCCATATGGAGGCGTGACCATCACGAACTTTGATGCCGACGGCAACACCCTCTCCGAGGTGATAAAATCCTCTCAATACGAAGACGGGAGTTGGCAGTATGTGTTCACCAAGACCTACACCTGGGGCGACCCGTTGGCATGATCATCCCTCTGCTTAAGGGCCGGACAGCTGCCTCACGCAGGCCGTCACGGTTTCAAACGGGGCGTCGGTGACAAAGAAGGGATCGATATCTGGAACCCTTGCCGCTGAGTATCCTTGGCTGCCCAGAGCGGTAAACAACGCTTCCATCTTTGGCGCCTGCCCTGTTCCAGCCATGTTGGGAAGGTCATCCATGTGGTACAACGTGTGGTCGCGGCTCATCAAATCGGCTGCATCAGCGATGTAGCGCACACTTCGGCGCAATTCTCTCGAGGCGTATTCGCTGTCCTGTTCGCTCCATTCAAGACCCATTTCAACCGCTTTTGCCACCTCCTCATCAGAAGGAGCGCACACGGACAGTGCACGTTCCTCTGTAATTCTGCCAGCAACATCGGCATCCCACAAGGGACCGACCCACATCGGGCCACTGCCAACCTCCACCTCACTGGGCGTAGGATGCTGCACAAACCGGTAGGTTCCGTTGTCCTCCCGGATTCGCCACCCCATGTTTTCGAGCACACGCGAGGCCCCTTCACGACTCCTTCGAACCTTCACGCTGATGCGGACATGATGTCCATCGAACAGCGCGAGGACGGGCTCGACCACACGGTCATGACGGGCGGCGGTGGTGGCTACCAAGCCGAGTAAGACACGAACTGCATCGTCGTGAGCGTAACTGTCAACGATTCCTTTGGCTCCATAACGACGGTGTTGTGAGCCCGGGCTTGAACCGGTGAGGGCCGCCGTGTCGGTGGCCGTCACCTCGAGAAAGCCGACCCTTGAGAGCCCCTGAATGGCTGAATCGAGGAAGTTGACAGGCGAGCCGAAGGGGTCGAGGTCCACCCATTGGTAGGCTGATTCCATCAGGGTGATTCTCGCGTCGTTTTGCATGATGAACAAGCCATTTCTCATGTCCCCTTCCAATGCTCGTTCATACCGATCGTCTTCCAACGCATGCTCCACAGACACTGACGGTGGAAGGGTTTCATGCGAGCGCTTGAGCCATTCAAGAGCGAAACCATCCAAATCGTTGGCAGAGATCCGTAAACGCGGTTGGTGCTCGGCGGGAACTTCGTTGCGCCATCGGCGAACACGAACGCCCGTTGCGCAGAGAGCGTCAAGGGCGCGCAAGTCCTGTGAGGGTTTCACCAACCATCCGTGTTCGAGGGCATCAGCAAGCAGGAGAACGGAGCGCGTTCGCGCCGGGGCCATAGCAGGATTGAGGAATCCAGGACCCGTACGTTTTGCAGGTCCTCGCGGCATGTGCGTTGGGCGCTCTTGGTCGGCGCGAAGATGAACCAGCGTCTTTCCCTCAAGCCACAAATGTCCGGGCTGAGCCACTTCATCTCGTGCCTCGGCCATGTTGCTTGGAAGGACCTCTCCCTCATGACCGCACCGATGTAAACCGCATCAGTAATGAGAAAATTCCACGCCTTCGATGGCGTGGGTCACACGGTGCCCGTTATCGTTGACTTCTCCCACCACCATAACGCCAGTCATGCGGTCCTGCAGCCATTTCAGCACCGTATCCGCGTGTGAAGCATCCACGGCAAGCACCATCCCCATGCCCATGTTGAAGGTGCGGTACATCTCACGTGTTTCAACACCTCCAACTTCCTGAAGCCAGGTAAATTCGGGCAGAACGGGGAGCGGTGAATGAATGTCCCATCCGAGTGACGGATGGAGTCTGAGGAGGTTCGAGAGTCCTCCACCGGTGATGTGGCAGATACCGTGAATGTCGTTGATGTTGAATGGTGCATCACCTCGAGCTGCATTCAACAAATCCACCACAGGGTCGCAATAGATTCGCGTTGGATTGAGCACAATTTCGCCTAAGGTGGGTGGGCCTGAGGTCCAGCGAACCACTTTTCGGTTGGCATGTTCGGTGTTGAACGGGGCGTCATCGGTGTAGGCGATACCAGCGTGTTCGGTAATTTTTCTCACCAGTGAATAGCCGTTTGAGTGGATGCCCGATGAGGGCAAACCAATGAGGACATCGCCGGCTTTGAGGTGTTCTCCCGTGATGGCTTCGCCTTTTGGTAGCCATCCAAGCGCAGTTCCTGAGAGGTCCAGTTCGGTGACAATGCCGGGAAGCGAGGCAGTCTCACCGCCTGCAAGGGTCACGCGTGCTTGACGACATGCTTCGGCCAGCGATGCCCCCAAGGCAGCGTGAATGGCTGGGTCGGGCTTGGGGACGGCCACATAATCCACAAAGGCGATCGGCTCAGCGCCCACGCACAACAGGTCGTTGACGTTCATGGCCATGCAGTCGATACCGACGCCACCCCATTGCTCCAGCGACGTGGCAATCTGGAGTTTGCTACCAACGCCGTCGGTGGCCAAAGCGAGGAGGTTGTCTCCGAATTCAATCAAGCCACCAAAGCCACCGGGTAGGTCCACAGGTGCTCCTGGCGTACCCGGTTGTCGTACGCTTTTGGAGAGCGCACCAATCAACGAAGCGACCGCTGAACCCTCAAGGTCAATGTCAACGCCCGCACTTGCGTAATCCATGAACTCACTCATTATTTTCCAACCCACGACGCTTCATGATGCTATCGTTGGGGCCTCATGCATTGAGCAGACGCTCGGCCAACGGAAGCAGGTGCTCAAGGCTGGCGTGAAGGCGATGACCATCGTTGACGACCTCGAGATGAACGCCGTCGTTGTCGGCAACAGCGCGTTGACTGTTGGACAGCGGGACAACATCATCCTCTTCGCCGTGGAGAATGGCCGTTGGATGGGGAAGTGCAGGCCACGCTAGCGGCCTCGCTGCTTCAACGAACGACCAGGGCATCACGACAGGCTCATCCCAGCCCGGTGGGTGAAAAGCGTGCTTTCCTGATTGCTCCCAACGATTCATCGCGTCTTTTCCCAACGTCGAGGCGACGAGTTCGGGATATCCAAAAGCAGGTGCTAAGAGCAGCAATCGGAGGTTTTTATTTGGCCGTTGAGCAGCGGCATTGGCCGTGGCAAGGCCGCCAAAGGAGGAGCCAATCAGGAGGTCAAAGGGCCCCTGCTCATCAATGGCTTCGAGAACCGCTCGGGTCTGACTGGCTTGATCCCAACCAAATTTCCGCATGTCCAAGGCCACCACCTCCCATCCTTGTGCTCTCATCCATGCCGCCTTGTTGCTGGTAGGTCCGCTCCAAAGTCCGTGGGCGAAGGTCACTCTCATGATTCTCCAACGCCGGCTTCGCTCCATGATGTCTTCTGCACGGCTCGTTTCCAGTTGTCATCCCGACTTTGACAAAAACAGAGGCTGCAGTGATGCGATTTTCCAGTGGAAACGGGGGGGTGCTTCAATCCGCGAAGAATGGTTATATTCCCTCGCCAATGTTGTTCGGTCTCCCGGCGGTGAACACCATGTCAGCGATTCAAGAATTTGACCTTCCCGCACGCTGGACTTCGCTGTTCCAGGACAAGTATTCTGAGGCCATCCACAACCTCTCGAAAATGTGGCCTGATATTGAATCCCTGGACGTTTCCTACCGTGAGGTGGAAGGCTACGATCACGAATTTGCGCAGGACATTCTCGCCAAGCCCGATCTTCACTTTGAGGCGGCCAACAAAGCCTTGCAACAATTCATGCTCGACATCGGTGCAGGCAACATCTTGCCCTTTGTTCGCATCGTTCATTTGCCGCCCGACCAAGTGCGAACGGTTTCCCAACTCCGTGCAGCCGACATCGACCGTTTGATTGCCATTGACGCTGTGACCACCAAAATTTCAAGCGTGCGCCCACGCTTGTACACGGCGGTCTTCGAATGCGTGGCTTGCGGCCACGTCATGGACATCACGCAACCGAACGAGCAAGAATTGATCGAACCGCTTGAATGCTCACAAATTGAAGGCGGATGCGGACGGCCCAAGCGACAAACCCGCTTCTTGCTACAACAACAGTCCTCCCATCTCATCAATTCTCAGTTCATTGAACTTCAGGAACTTCCCGAGCAGATGAAGGGCGGTATTCAACCAGAACGCATTGTCTGCATCGCAGAACAAGACCTCGCAGGGCGCCTTAACCCAGGTGACCGTGTAAAGGCAAACGGCGTCCTGTTTATTCGCTCCCAGCGCAAGGGCGGCAAAGACACCCCCGTGTTCGACATCTTCCTCCGTATTCATTCACTTGAACGTCAAAACATCCCTCTTGAGGAGATTGTTATCTCGGAGGAGGAAGAAAACGAGATCAAAGAGATAGCGAAAGACCCCGGTGTCTATGACGTGTTGATTCGTAGCATCGCCCCGTCTATTTTCGGCATGGAACGCGTCAAAGAATCGTTGATGCTCCAATTGTTCGGCGGTGAGGCCCAGGTCAATGAAGACGGCACGAGAAACAGAGGCGACATCCACATTCTCTTGATGGGTGACCCCGGTGTTGCAAAGTCCCAACTTCTTCACTACATGTCCACCATTTCGCCACGCGGTCGCTTTGCCTCCGGAAAGTCCGCCTCTGCTGCTGGATTGACGGCAGCCGCGGTTCAAGATGCGACGGCCGACGGCCGATGGACGCTTGAAGCTGGAGCGCTTGTGTTGGCCGATCTTGGCCTTGCCGCCATTGACGAGTTTGACAAAATGAACACCGCCGACCGTTCGAGCATGCACGAAGCCATGGAGCAGCAATCCATCTCCATCTCCAAAGCAGGCATCAACGCCAGCCTCCGCACACGATGCGCAGTGCTGGCGGCAGCCAACCCGACAAGCGGAAGGTTTCAGTCGCTCAGTGACGCTCCCTTCACGGCCCAAATCAATCTCGCACCACCGTTGATTTCTCGTTTTGACATCATTTGGTTGTTGACCGACACACCTGATGAATTGAACGATGGGAAAATTGCAGAACACATCATCAAAACACGTGTTGAGGGAAGCAGTGAATTGCTTGTCAGCGAAGGGAAACTACCCGACCCGTCCCGTTCATCGGCCAGCAAGGCCACCGAGGTGAAAAAGGACGGAAGGTATCTGCAACTCCCACGTGACGTGTTGCGAAAGTACGTCGCCTATTCGAAGCGATACTACCACCCGGCGCTCAACGATGAAGCCAGAGCAAAAATCGTCGCTTATTACGTCAAGACTCGCAGCAAGGGAGGAGAATCCCAAGACAGTGTCGCCATTACCGCTCGTTCATTGGAGGCGTTGTCTCGCCTTGCGGAAGCCAGTGCTCGAATTCGTTTGACCAACACTGCAACACTTGAGGATGCAGAACGGGCCATTCGATTGACGGAAACGTGGCGTCACGAATTGATGGGCGAAGATTTTGATTTGACCACCATTGAATCCGGAAAGAAGGGGCAGGTCCGAAACCAGGAGAAGACCATCATTGACATTGTATCCGTGTTGCAGAACGACTCCGGTACCTCAGCCGCTCTTGTCGACGTCCTGACCGAGGCCGAGCGAAAGGACATCCCTCGAGCGAAAGCCGAGGACATCATTGACAAGTTGTGCCGAGATGGTCGGATGATGCGGCCATCCGGCTACGACACGTTGCAGTTGGTTTGAAGCCCTGGCGGGGGTGGTCCTCATGAAGGGTGAACACCTCCCCGCAGTATGGCCGGTGAACCTCAAGGCGAAGTCCATCAGGCCAACGCCTTGAATCCAGAGGCTTTGGGCTTCATGTGCGGTATCGAAGTTCACCAGCAATTGGCGACAGGCAAACTTCATTCTCGCCAGAGCGGAGAGCTCTATGACATCACGATTGAGACCCTGCCAGAAACTTGGCCGAGGTTTGAACGCCGCCTCCGTGCTTCTCGAGGCGAGGGTGGGGTGGTTGACGTCGCGGCTCGGTTTGAGTCCAAACGCAACCGAACCTTCGTCTACGCTCAGTCTCCCAACGCCGGCCTGATTGAACTTGATGAGCAGCCTCCAGTGGAATTGGATTCACAAGCGGTCGACATATCGTTGACGGTGGCAGCGCTGCTTGAGGCTCAACCCGTCTCCCTCATTCAGACCATGCGAAAAACGGTGGTTGACGGCTCCAACACGAGCGGGTTCCAGCGGACATCGCTGATCGCCACCGACGGCACCCTTCAAACAGCAGAAGGGAAGGTTGGGATCGACGTGGTGTGTTTAGAAGAGGACAGCGCTCGGAAACTTGACACCGTCGTAACCGCGAACGGGCAACAGGTCATCTACAACCTTGACCGCCTCGGTTTGCCGTTGATTGAAATCGCAACCTCACCCGACATCGTCTCTCCAGATCATGCCAAATCCACGGCCATTGCTTTGGGTCGTGTCCTTCGCCAAACACGGCAGGTTCGTCGCGGCCTCGGCAGCATTCGTCAAGACCTCAATGTCTCCATTGGCGCTGGCGATCGTGTTGAAATCAAAGGTTGTCAAGACCTCGGCTGGATTCCCCGGATCATTCGGTTGGAGATGGCCCGCCAGTTGCATTTCTATCGCCTCGCCAACACGCTACGCGCCTCGCTTGCTCTGCCTGTGTTGCCCCCTCACCGTGACTTGGACGATGAAGCAACCGAAGCACAAGTGGCCAAGACGGTTGAAACGCTCGTGCCGTTGACTCTGGTGGATGTTTCCGACCGTTTTTCTTCAACCGGGTCCTCCATGATCGCAGAGAGCTTGGCTAACGGGGCCGTGATGAAGGCGCTTCCCTTGCCGGGTTTGTTGGGGCACCTCGGTACCAAAGCACTCGATGAAGACGGTGCTCAACTTCCCAGACTGGGCCGTGAACTGGCCGGTGCAGCCAAACTCGCTGGTGTCAAAGGTATCTTCCATGCCGATGAACTTCCAGCCTACGGCATCACGGCCGACGAAGTGGCTTCGGTTCGTCAGGACTTGAACCTCGGAGAGCACGATGCCTTTGTGCTGTGCTGCGCTCCTTCATGGCAGGCCACGCTGGCCCTCGAAGCGGTGGTCAATCGGGCACGTCTTGCATGGCACCGTACGCCTCAAGAGGTTCGAAACGTGGTGGTGAAGAAAGGTGCACCAGAGGACGGAACAACTTCGCCTATGCGGCCTCTTCCTGGACGTTCTCGCATGTATCCTGAAACCGATGTTCCTCCTCTTCCATTGAGCAAGCAAACATGGGAGGATGTTCTTGCACGCCTACCGATGTCGGATGCTGAGCGAGCAGCCCGTCTCTCAACCTACGGAATTTCGGCGGATCAGGCGGAACAACTTCTCGCTCGTGAGTTGGACGATGTGTTCTGTGAGCAAGCAGACCGTCTTCCCTCCAAAGCATGGGCAGCCTTGTTGCTGAATCACGACACGGTATCTCCAACGCTCCTGGCCCATGTGTTGCGGTTGAAGGAGGAGGGTGCCTTGGCACGAGATCATATGGAGGCGGTCATCACCGAACATCAACACCTGAATCTCCCCTATGAGGTCCTGCTAGCCTACTGTCAGTCAAACGACTTGGCTCCGGCTGACCTCGGGGGTTTGGAGGACATCATCAACGGCATCGTCGCAGAACGACTTGATTTCGTGAAGGAACGTGGCATGGGGGCGATGGGTCCGCTGATGGGTGTCGTGATGCAGGCTGCTGGCGGAGCCGATGGAAAAGAGGTCAGTGCATTGTTGCGGGCAGCGATTCAATCGGTGATGGAGTGAGTCGGGGATGCGACGATTGGTGTTCGCTGTTCTGTTGATCCTCCTCGCCTCACTTCCTTCAACAACCGCAAGTACGGCAAGACCAGAATGGACATATGATGTGGGCCCTGGCTACATCACGACTTCACCGGTGGTTGACGAAGGCCGCGTGTTCATTCGGACTTCTGGGTTTTGGACGGGTGAAGAACGCCCCCAAGTCATGGCGTTCTCCCATGAGGGCACTCTTCTTTGGGAGCACACAAACCCGAATTCAACCCAGCACGATATGGCGCCGCTGATGCTTGTTCCTGGCGGCGAGGGCCCTTGTGGAGTTTGGTCCGACCTGCTTCTTGTCGGTTGGGCCGACGGTACATTCACTGCCCACCACCCGGAAAATGGAACCGTGGCGTGGGGGGTTCAAACCTACGTCGATGGCTGGGGAATCACGGGCCGTTCACTTCTTGACGGCGACCATGTGGTGGTTCCTTTACGCAATGGGATGGCCAGGTATTGCTTGGCAGATGGAGCCGTTGATTTCCATGTTGAGTTGGGTTTGGGATGGCGAAACGGCGTGTCTGCGACCTCTGAAGGCTTCTGGATGGGTGACGAGCAAGGCCGCCTCTGGAACGTCAACAAGACGGGTGCGGTGAACCACTCACTCACGCTTCCTGGCTCGTTGCGCCATGCACCTCTGGTGATCGGAGACACGCTGATGATGCACGTTCAGACCACCACCGCAAGCGAGCTTGTGGTCATGAACACCTCCACGCTGACGCCGGTCTCCCTCGCCTCACTTGGGACATCGCCCGCTGTACCGTTGGTTTCGAACGGGGGAGGTGTTTTTGCCGACAGCCTCCAATTGACCTCCGTCCTTTGTTCGGAGACGTGCACCATCATCTCCTCTCTTCCAACCCACATCAACGGCGAGATGGCTTGGACATCACCGAGCGTCCTTCATGCCCCTGTAAACACTGAGAAAGGCGGCTGGATGGTCGTGTCGGTGGATGAACAAGGCGTGCTCTATGAACAGCCACTGCTCACCACACCCTACGACGGTTATGGCACCTCTGCACCGGTCGTGGCCGACGGACGCATGTTCCTTGGGAACGACGCAGGCGTGCTTATGGCGCTGTCTGTTGGTACTACAACGGAGGATGTGGATGACTCTAGCACGATGGCCGTGTTCGGCGGCTTGCTGCTCATGACATCGTTTGCTGCTGTTGCAGTCCTGGCCTCTTCGCAGAGCACCGTGGCTGCCTGGCGTTGGCTTTCCGTCGTGCTTGTGGGCCTTGCTCTGGTGATGTTGCCTTCATTGAGTACGTCTTGGAGTGCGTTGGTGACGCCTCCTGACTCAACATCCCAACAAGACACATGGAACGCCTCCTGGCCGGATTCTTGGCTCGGCACACAGGTTGTGGTGTTTGAATTCGGAGATCAATCGTCCGTTGTTGGTGGCTTGGTTGGCCATCAAACAGTGCTTCAACTCACGGAGGCCGCCTGTCAGGATTTGAATCTCTCACTTTCCCTTCAATCCACGGCCATAGGCGTGTATGTGGAAACTATCAACGGGACGTCAGCCTCAGGGTGGGAGTATTTTGTTGACGGCGAACGAGGACAGGTCTCGGTTGATACCGCTGTTGTTGACGGCACATCGGTTTTGGTTTGGCGGCTTGCTTGAGGGTGGCAAGGCTCAAGGGGGCCTTCTGCTTGGGCGTGTCATGTTTCAGGCGATTGGCGTGCACGGGCCCGAGCTTACACCGCTCGCTCACGCCGCGGCCAACACCGTTTTGGTGCTGGGCGCCTTCTTTTTGCTGATGGCTGGCCAACGCAAAGACCGCTTTGCGATAGCCGCCCTTGCCACCTTGGTTTTGGGTATTGCCGCTCTTCGAGTGGTCTTCCAACCGTTGCCCAACGTTCAACCCGTCACGTTGGCTGCGCTCCTTGTTGGCTCGCACCTCGGTGCTCGACGTGGCATGGCGTTCGCTCTTCTCGTAACGTTGCTGTCCAACCTTCTCATCGGTGATGGTTGGTGGACACTCTTCCAGGGTATCGGCTGGGCCGCTGTTGCCGTCATGGGCTCTATGGTGGTTTTCGAGGAACACGGCAGCCTGAGCATGCAACGCTTGTGCGGTGTCTCGGTGATTGCAGCCTTTGTGTTTGGAGTCATCTCAACACTTTCCCTCGTTGATGGCGGAACAACCTTGAGTGGTTTTGCTCACGTCTTGCTTCTTGGTTTGCCGTTTGATGCCCTCCACGCCCTCGGAAACCTCGCCTTCGCAATTTGGCTCGGGCCGTCTCTTCACAACTTCCTTCGTGAAACCGTGACGTTGGACGACCTCACTCAACAGGTTGGTGATGTCCATGTCGTCCACGGATGATGCACCGACGATGGCCTTGCTCGTCCGCCGTGATTTGAACCTCAGTACTGGCAAGGTTGCGGCACAGTGTGCTCACGCTGCCGTCGACGTCGTTCAACGGGCACGTCGCTCCCGAATGATGGAGCGTTGGCGCGCAGGCGGTGCCCGAAAAATCGTACTTGGTGTTGATGATGAACCGAGCCTGCATGAACTTGCTCGTCTCGTACCAAGAGGTTGTTTTTCCCATGTGGTGATCGACGCAGGCCATACCGAAGTGCCTCCAAACACCGTCACGGTGTTGGGTATGTTGGGCCCGAGAAGGACCATCGATGCGCTGATTGGTCACTTGACGACCTTGTGAGGGATTTGATGGGATTCCGCTCGTTCATTCACCGGTTGACGGCACCAAAACCTTCCACGCTGCCCGTGAAAGGTTCTGTAAAATTGGTCTGCGTCGTGAATCAATCGCTCAAGATGGGCAAAGGAAAAATCGCTGCTCAAGTGGGTCATGCATCCGTTGAGGCTTTTTTGAACGCCGGCGTCTCTCACCCTTCACACGTTGAGGCATGGCTTGCGAACGGCCAGAAGAAAATCTGCGTTAAGGTGCCAGACGAGACATATTTCTCAC
>Ga0181569_10000438_pt1 | contig 32407 bp, 35 predicted proteins | sample 101ome_19_FD_132452 | JGI IMG/M metagenome (GOLD analysis project Ga0181569, IMG submission 132452) | Coastal salt marsh microbial communities from the Groves Creek Marsh, Skidaway Island, Georgia - 101405AT metaG (megahit assembly) | ecosystem: Environmental > Aquatic > Marine > Intertidal...
AAAATAGTAAATGGCATTTAGTACAACACCGAGAAAACCAATGATGTATTTTTGGAGTAATGATTTAGGACTGACTGGAACATCAAACCAAAGAGATAACGACCACGATGGTGAACAGGCAGAAATTCATGTTGAAGAAATAGATAATCATTTAACTCACAAAAATTTAATTACACCAGATTATTCAATTGATGAAGGTTGTAAGATTAATTTTGGTGGTGAGATTACAATGATTCTCATTGACAAAGAAAATGGAATATGGGGTACATCAGACGGATTAACTCGTAATACTAAAATGTTCTTATTAGGATTATCATTCAGAAACTTTGCAAAAGATAAATCAATCTTTGATAAATATGTTTTTAGGGGTGATGGTAAAACTATTAGATTTCAATTCATTACAGAGGTTGGTGAATTTGTAGATGATAATTACAAACATACCAATGATATTGTTTTTGAAATTGTTAAAAGAAATCAAAGTATTCAAAATGTTATTGATGATTATTATAAAGAAACTTTATTTAATCAAAACTTTTTTGTATTGGAACAATTAAAAAAATATAGAGATTGGGTTGAGACCCATAAGTTTAAATCTGATACAGAGTTATTAAATGCTTTTGAAAATATTCTTAACTTATATCATGTTAGTTGGGCTCCATCAGAAAACACAATTGATGATTTTAGTATTAACTCTGGTGAACGAGGAGTTGCAACAAATGGTATTAGTTCTGTATCTAATAAAGTGTTAGCAAAATTTCAAAATAAATATTTAAAAGGACAACCAGAAAATCATGAATTAAATTTGGTTATCAATGAAAAGATAAAATCTATATTTTCACCTATTAGAAAAAGGTTTAAACCTACTCAAGAAAATTGTACCAAAATGTTTAGTTGGGTTTTACAATCTTATTATACCACAAAGGGTGGATACACAAAAGGTATTGGTAGAGGTAGTGTATTAGATGTTGTATCTAATGAAATTATGAAAGTGTTAGATAATGAAATGGAAGATTACGCTCCAAGAAATGATGATGGTGAGATTGATTACAAATATAATGATACATCAATGTTAGAACATTTTAAATCTTCTTTAACATTATGGGGTTGGTATAAAGATTTACAAAGAATAAATAAGTATTTTGATAATGGATATATTAATGAAGATGGTACAAGATGGATTCCTATTTTATTAAAATATGAAAGAGAAACAAAACAAGAACTTACTTTAAAAGAACAAAGAGTTATTCAGAACATTCATATTAATGGTAAGTTTGTTTCTTATTCAAGTTTTGATAAGTTAGTTGGTTCTTCTATAAATGAAATAGATAGAGATACTGATATATCAAAACTCTTAGTTAAATATTTTGTAAACGATAATTCTGTAGAAACAATTAATTATAAGAATCAGTTTATAGAATCCTTATTAACTAACAAAGTAAAAGATAGAACAAGCCATTTCCTAAGAAAGTATAATTACATTGATAATATATTAGGACATTGTTCTTTAAAAAGTACTACAAAAAATTGGGTTAATATAAATCCAAACGAATCAGGTACAGAAGAATGTGAACATTATCTTTCAGTTAAAGGTACTAATAAATCAGAAATAAGATATCATGGTATTAACTTTTATAATTTAGATAAAACTACAAATGGTTTAATATCTAATGATTCTATTTCAAATAAAAAAGAAGTTGTTAAAAACTTGGATGGAACTCTTGGACAATTACATAATCCAAATGATAAATTAGAAAACAATGTAAAGCAATTACTTAATAGTTCAGAATATGATATCTTTAGAGAAGATTCTTTTGGTGATGAAGATTGGGTTAAAGTATGTTCAGTAGGAGTTATTGGAGATAATGTTTCAAGTGAATTAACAAATAACTTACTCTACAAATATAGAAGTGTTCAAATTGATAACTACTTAGAAAAGGTATTCGGTGATAAGTAAATTTCTTGATTATGGTTATGATGATATCAAGTGTGATGTCAAATTACCACTTCCTATCATTGAAGAGTTTGATGGTATCAGAGTTGTTCGTGATGATTTACTTGAGGGTGGAACTAAACGAAGAGCTTTCACTCAATATGTTGCATCACTTCCTGATGTAGAAGAGTTTGTATATGCATCGCCTCGTCAAGGATATGCACAATTATCATTAGCATATGCTTGTAAAGATTTAGATAGAAAATGTACCGTGACTGTTCCAAAGGGTAAACGATATTGGTTGACTGATGAGGCAGAAGAGTTAGGTGCTAATATCATAGAGGTTCCAATGGGATACTTAACAAATATACAACATAAGGCTAGAGTATATTGTGAAGAGAATGGAGCTCACTTAATTCCTTTTGGTGGCGACCATCCAATCATTATTGAAGCAATGTGTAGAGCGGCTATGAGTTTAGATTCAATCAAACGATTCGAACATCCAAAAGAAGTTTGGACTGTTATGAGTAGTGGTGTATTAAGTAGAGGTTTACAAAAGGCATGGCCTAATGCAAAATTTTATGGTGTACAAATAGGACACAACACAACAGAAGAAGAGATGGGTAGAGCAGAAACATTTCGTTCTAAATATAAATTTCAACAAGAGTGTAAAAAAGATGAACTACCACCATTTCCAAGTTCACTAACTTATGATAGTAAGGCTTGGATGTTCATCAAAGAACACGCAACAAAAGGAGCATTATTTTGGAATGTGGGAAAGTAGTAGTTACTCGATTACGAAGTACAGAATATTATAAAGGTGAACCATTAAATCATATTGTTGATTCACATTATCATTTGTTAAATAACTTCATAGAAAAATATGATACATGGCCACATTCTTTTGATACCTACAATTGTTCTTTACCATCACGAGAAAAGAAAAGAACTAATGTTAGAGATTTAAATATACTTAAAGAATCTGATGTGTTGATAATACCAAGTGAAGCTGAATTTGCTTATAACATTTATGGTAGGATTCAAAATCTATTAATGGGTAGAAGTTGGGGTAATGTAGAATACATGAGAGAAATTTTAAGAGATAATCCTAAACCACGAAAAGTTATTTTGTTCACAAGTGATAAAGCAGATACAATAGAATTATATAGAGATAAAGTTTTTAAAGATGTTCCTAATTTAACATTTTACCAAATAGATGAAAGTGAGTTTCCAGGTGGAGTACATCATTTAAAATATATAAACATAAAAAAACAAAATCTTGATACCACGAAAAAAACTGATTTTGGATATTGGGGAACTTCTAAAAAATTTAAAATTGATTCTACATCAGAGATGAGAGATTATCATGTAAAGGATTATTATAAAGATGGTAAGATTGTAAAGTATGGTACTGCTGGATGTGAATTGAAAACAAGATTTATAGAACCATTGTATGTTGGTAAAGAATCAAAAGATGAACGACACTTAATATTAAAAGAAATTTATAAAGATGAATCAATTAGTAATAATTTAATTGGATACTTTGATGGATTTCAATACACACATAAGTTCGATAAGAATATGACTAATATTTTACCACACTTATCAGAATGTAAATTTACACTTTGTTTTAATTGGCCAGGTCAAGAAGAACATTTAACTTCAAGATACAATGAGGCATTAGGTTGTGATATTATTCCATTAGTGTGGCAAAATTATGATTGTAATAATCAGTTAGTATTAGATGATAGACAAAGAATGTTTTCTTTCGAAGATATAAAAAAGTGCTTGACTTCTACATCAGAAAGTGTTAGATTACAATGGTTAAATTCTATTCAAGAAAAGTATTTAAGTGTAACTAAACCAATAGAATATTATGAGGAATCGTTTAACCAAAAATTAATGAAGATACTAAATGATTGATAAGATTTATATACCTACAGTTGGCAGACCTAATGAACAAGTAACTTGGGATAATCTACCAAAACAATTACAAGAAAAAGTTTGTTTTGTTATTCATGAAAGAGAAAAAGATTTATATGATTATGATGCAGAGTATTTAGTATTATCTGATGAACTAAACACTATTGCAAAAGTTAGGAAAGAAATTATATATCACGCTGATGAACAACGATTTTGTATGTGGGATGATGATGTTATTTTCTACAGAAGAAATAGAAAGTATTATGGTGATTTAAGAATTAATGAAGTTTATATTCCAGATGTATTAAAAGAAGATGGTAGCCCATTATCAAAATGGAAAATGCAATATAGAGATTTTGTAGAGATGTTTGCTCAATTCAATGAATGGTTTGATAATGAAAAAACTTTAGTTCATATTGGACACAGAAGAACTAATTTGCCACCATTAGGTTCAACACATGATAACATATTTTTTAATTCTATGCATTGTATTGATGGTAAAAAATGTAAAGGGTTTAGAGATTATGTAGATTGGGATTTATGTCAAGTTGGTGAAGATGCTAACTTTATGTTAGAGTATTTAACAAGAGGTTATACAAACCGAAGAACAGATTTATATTCAGCACATTGGGGTTCATATCAAGAGGGTGGTTGTTCGGAATATCGAGATGCAGAGTTTCACAATAAAGAACATGAGAAGTTGATGAATAAATGGCCAGAGTATGTGAGTATTAGAAAAGAAATGATGGCTCAAGGTAAAGATGGAAAAAACATTGGTATGATAAAAGAGTTTAAATATGATATGAAAAAAGCACATAGAGATTCTACAAACAAGTATTTAGAAAACTTTAAAAAATTTGATAACTAAAAAATGGAGAAATAATAAATGACACAATTAACACAAGACCAGTTGGTAAAGAACTATCAAAAACTTCGTAGGTTAGTTAATGATACATTTTCAGGTGAACGACTTGAGAGATTAAATGAAATGTATGATTCCTTAGAAGATAGAATAATAGTTGCTCCAGCAAGTGGTAAGGAACATTATCATAACGCCTATGTGGGTGGTTATGTAGAGCATGATCTTCATGTAGCTAGTTTAGCTCTAAAGATAAACAAGTTATGGAAAGAGAATGGGGCTCATATAAATTATACAAATGAAGAATTAGTATTTGCAGCTCTTCATCACGACTTAGGTAAAGTTGGTGATTTGGAGGGTGAGTATTATTCACCAAACGATTCAGATTGGCATCGTAAGAATCAAGGATTGATTTTCAAACACAATGATGAGATTCAATACATGACTGTTACTGATAGAGCAATATTTCTATTGAATCACTTTGGTGTAAAGATGTCCAAATGGGAATACATTGGATTAAGATTAACTGATGGGATGTATGAAGAGGCTAACAAAAGTTATTATACAGGTTACATTCACGCAACTCGTCTTCGTAGTAATATTGCTTATGTTCTACACCAAGCTGATATGATGGCTACTCATCTTGAATATGATAAATGGGAACAAGGTGAAGAACAATCTAAACAAGAAGTTAGTAAGAAAGTTTCTAACATCAAACAAGCAGTACAAACCGAAACAGAAACTAAACTCACAGGTGATTCACCAAAGGATTTATTTGAAGAGTTGTTTGGAGAGAAAAAATGATAGTAGAAATAATACTTGGTTGTTTAGCAATAACATTTGGATACACAACATTTAACCTTACGAGAAAAGTAGAAAGGTTAGAGGCTTGGATTGAAGATTATGCTGCTAGAGTAACCATCACAAAGAATGTACTTGATGAATTAGATTCAGAGGGTAAGTTCGAATCCGATGATGAAATCGGAGTTGTCTTTGAGGGAATCAAAGAAACAATTACTGAATTAGAAACTATAACCGATAAGGAGATATAATGCCTCGTAAAGCAAAAAAAGGTTCAACAAGATATTACTTCACAGATTCAACACAAGATGCGATTATTCGTCATAATAAAGAAACTCGTCCACACATGAGAGAACGAATTTATAATGAACATATTCGTACACCATTTGAGAAGTTAGCTGAAAATATTATTCATACTTTTAAGTTTTACTACTTTGATGTTCCATCGGAAGATGTTAAACACGAGGTAGTGAGTTTCTTGTATATGAATATGCATAAGTTCACAGAGGGTAAGGGTAAGGCATTCTCTTACTTTAGTATTGTTGCTAAGAATTATCTGATTCTACATAACAACAATAACTACAAACGAATGAAACAACATGACTCCGAAGAAGTTACAGATTACAAGAGAGACCCTGTAACAGAGATGAGAGGTAAGGAAACTGAACAGCTTAAGATGGAGTACTTAGAACAAATGGTTGAGTATTGGACTAATAATCTAACAACTGTTTTCAAACGAAAAAAAGATTTAGATGTTGCTAATGCTGTAGTTCAGTTAATTGAGATGAAAGATAGTATTGATAACTTCAATAAGAAAGCTCTATACATCTTGATTCGTGAGATGACTGGTTCCAACACACAACACATCACTCGTGTAATTAATGTGATGAAAAAACATCATGAACAATTACAGAAAACCTATATTGCTACAGGTTCTATCGAAACTCGATATACAGGTAGTTGGAACTTATAAGAATTTGTTAATAAACAGATGAGGTAAATGATGGAGTTTACAAGTTACTTAGTGATTGCAGGATTTGCAGTTGCTGGATACTTTTTGGTGAAATACTTTCAACGAGGAGTATAAAATAAAAAAGGGGAAGCCTCGGAAAAGACTTCCCCTTATTATCTATCCGATATAGTACTACTTACGGAATAAACCCACTAACACCAACAATGCGACAAGACCGGCGAAGCCTGACTCGCCGAATGTGTTGATTATAGATGTTAGGTTACCAATAACATTGACACCAAAGATACCACTACCGAAGATAATCTCGGAAACAGCACCTATAGTAACAAAGGATAACATTAGATGAGCTAAGTCATCTACATATCCTTTTACGAGTGTTATGATTTCCTTCATATGGTCTTTCTCCCGTTAGTTATCAATTAAGTCGGATTTTCACCGACACAATAATAACTATTGTATATATTTGATAAAAAAATAGGATATATAAATATATACATCGATTTTTTCATAGTTTTATATTTATTAATGATAACTTACAGGTAAAATTATGGCAATTGATTTCGAAATATTCGAGGGTAAAACCTTATCAGATGTATTCAAAGACATCTATGATAACTCAGCAAACAATAAAAAACAATTAGAAGTACTAATGAAAGAGATTGTTGGGTTTATTAAAGATGGTGATACCGCTGTGCAAATAGTTCCTATGTTAAAGGAATACTTAGAAATCAATGTCAAGAATGATGAACAATTAGTTAAGTTAGCAACTATTGTACAAAGATTAGCACAAGCGGGTAGTAAACAAGATTCAGATAGTGAATTTGGTTTAACGGATGCAGAAAAAGACCAATTAATGAAAAACATAACCGATACGGTTCATGAGTTACAAGACCATACAGATAATATCACAGCAAAGGTAAATTAAAAAACATATGAGTGGTGGATTTAACATAAAAAAAGATTCACGAACAACACCAGTAATTCAAGGTGGGATACAAACTTTCAATACTTTAAAAAAGTATATGAAGATTGCCCAACAAGATAATAGATTTTATGAACTTGAACCAATTGAAGTTTTAGAGGTGTTGTTGGATAGTAGATTACCATCGTTTCCAAAAAAACAAGATGGTACACCTGATTATCAATATCTTGGTGCAGTAATTGGTAGAGGTATTATTACTGAACAAGGATTGAATATAGATAAGTGTAAAATTTTTAAACCATTAAATCCTAATGTTCATACTATTCCTGTTGTTGGTGAAGTATTAGTTTCTGGTGAATATCTTGGTGATAATTATTACTTTTCACAAATAAATGTTTTTGGTAATCCAAGTATAAATACACAACATGGAATTAGTAAAATAAAATCAGAAAATACTTTAAGTTCTAATATAGGTAGAATGACAGCAAATAAAGGTGATGAAAATGGTACTGAAATTGGATACTATATAAATAAAGAAACTGATGCTCGTAGATTATTACCTAAAGAGGGCGATGTAATTATTGATGGTAGGTTTGGAAATGCAATTCGTTTAGGTAGTGATGAAAGAAATCAAAATCCAGATTCACCAAATATCATTTTAACTGCAGGAACAACAAAAGAAGGAAATAAAAAAGAACCTGTACGAGAAAACATTGACAAAGATGGTTCAAGTATTCATCTTGTTACAAACCAAGAATTAGATTATTCACCTGCTAAAAAAACTATTTTTGAAAATAAAAAAGGTAAAAATATTTTACTAAGTTCAGATAACATTATATTTAATACTAAGAACAAAGGTGATGTTGGAATGTTTAGTTCCAATCTTATTTCAATAGGTGCAGTTAAACAAGTTGTTGTGGAAACACCAGATACACTTGTGGATTCAGATAAAGTTGTTTTTAAATCACCAGTAGTGAAAATAGGAAGTGATAGTGCATCACAACCACAAGTATTAGGAAGAACATTAAATACATTGTTAAACCAATTATCATCAGCATTAATTACCTTTGGAACAGGATTAAATGTAGGGAATTTGACGGGTAAAGGAGCTGCATTAGCTGGACAAGTATCTTCGATTCAAGCACAATTGGATAATTTTTTAAGTGGTAAACATAGAATTGATAAATAAACATAGGAGTTAGAAATGACTAAAAAAGAACTTGTAAAAATAATACAAGAAGTTGTAAAACGAGAAGTACAAAAAGAGGTGAAGAAGATATTTATTAATGAGAATAAATCGTCTCTAAAATCTCTTGCACCTAAACAAGTTGTAAAATCAGTACAGAAGAAAAAAGAACCTGTACAATACACCGAAAATAAAGCATTAAATGATGTATTAAATGAAACAGTTGGTTTAGGACAGGCTGATGAAATGGATGAGTATCCAACAATGGGCGGTGGAACATTTGATTCATCAAGAGCTACCGAACTATTAGGATATGGTGATTCAATGAGAGCAGGTGGTGATAAAGAAACACAACGAAACATGATAGCTGCACAAACATTAAGAGAAAAGAATTTAAGTGTAGATGATGTACCTGAAAGTGTACTAAATGCTTTAACAAGAGATTATAGTGATTTAATGAAACACGATAAGATGCAGAGTAAAAAATAATGGCAACAAAAAATGTAGTAAGAATAATTAATGAAGACCCGGATTCATATTTTGGTTTAACATTTCCTTTAAAGGAAGGAGTTGATAATAACTTTGTTAGGTCAAGTACTTTAAGAGAACAGGCTTCATCTAATATAAAAAACTTACTACTAACTATAAAAGGTGAACGAGTAGGACAGCCTAACTTCGGAAGTAGATTATCAGAAATATTGTTTGAACCTATTGATGATGAAATTGGTGATAGAATACAATCTGCTATAGAAGAGGCTTTAGAAGAGTGGTTACCTTATGTAGTTGCTGAAAATGTTTTTACTTTTGTGGATGAAAAAAATCCAAACTTAATTACTGTTTCTTTAGAATTTAGAGTTACTATTGATGACCCGGATGCAATAGAAACTATTACATTTAATTTTAATACTGGAGTTTAAGATGCCAACACAAAATCCTGATTATAACACAAGTAAGAAAACGATAAAAAAAGATATATCATATCTTGGTAGAGAGTTTAGTTCTATCAGAAACAACTTGATTGACTTTGCTAAATCTTACTTCCCAAAAACATACAATGATTTTAATGAATCAGACCCTGGTATGATGTTTATTGAAATGGCTGCTTATGTTGGTGATTTATTAAACTTCTATGTTGATAATCAATATCGTGAAACTCTATTACATGCAGCAGAAGAAAAGAAAAACATTTTTAAGATTGCACAATCATTTGGATATAAACCAAAACTAACAACACCAGCTACAGCAATTGGTAGATTTACCGTTCAAGTTCCATCAGTTCAAGTTGGTGATTCATATCAACCTGATTTAACTTACGCACCTATATTAGATGCGGATAGTGGATTCTCTTCAAGAAACGGAACCACATTTAGATTAGTGGATGATATTAATTTTAAAGCATCAAGTTCTTTAGATAGTATGGAAATTGAAGTTGCACAAACAAGTGGTACAACACCAACATATTTTTCTTTAACTAAAAGTGGTATATTAAAATCAGGTGAAGTAACAACACAAGAATTTACTTTTGGTGGAGCAACAAAATTTGATAAAATTATTTTAAATAATTCAAATGTAATTGATATTATTAGTTGTACAGATAGTGATGGAGATACTTGGTATGAAGTTCCATTTCTTGCACAAGATACGGTATTTAAATCTGTAGAAAATTCAGAAAAGAATAGTCCTGATTTATCAACATATAAAAAAGAATCACCATTTCTTTTACAATTAATTAAAACACCAAAACGATTTGTAAAATATATTCGTAGTGATGGTAAAGTAGAATTAAGATTTGGTGCAGGTATTAGTGATAATGCTGATGAAGAAATAATTCCAAATCCAGATAATGTTGGTAGTTCACTTGGTACAGGTTTATCTAAACTTGATGAATCATTTGACCCAAGTAATTTCTTGAAAACAAGAACTTATGGATTAGCACCAAAAAACACAACATTAACAATTAAGTATTCTCATGGTGGAAGTATCCAAGATAATGCAGCAAGTAATACAATTACAAGACTTGATTCACCAACATTTACAATTGATGAAGATAATTTAGATTCTACTGAAGTGAACACAATGAAACAAAGTTTATCAGTAACAAATCCTGTTCCAGCAACAGGTGGTTCTAACGGAGAAACTATAGAAGATACTCGACAAAATGCATTAGCTTATTTTGCATCACAAAACAGAGCAGTTACAAAAGAAGATTACGCAGTTAGAACATATTCGTTACCACAAAAATATGGTAACATTGCAAAAACTTATATTGTACAAGATGAACAATTAGAACAACATACAAAACTTATTATGAAAGAGGGTGAGATAGTTCAGAATGTTGGAACTCAACCAATAGCAAATCCATTGGCACTAAATATGTATGTTTTAGGATTTGATTCTAACAAGAAATTAACTACTTTAAATAGAGCAGTAAAACAAAATTTAAAAACTTATTTATCTCAATATAGATTAATGACAGATGCAATTAATATCAAGGATGCATATATTGTAAATATTAGTGTAAGATTTAGCATCATCACACAAAGAGGATACAATAAAAACGAAGTATTATTAAAATGTATGGTTGAAGTTAAAAAACATTTTAATATTGATAGATATCAAATTGGACAACCAATTATATTGAGTGATATTGCATACAAGATTTCATTAGTGGATGGTGTGGCAAGTGTTGTACCACCAGAAGATGATAATCCACAAAAACAAATGGTTGTGATAGAAAACAATTATCAAACAGAAAGTGGATATAGTGGTCATGTTTATGATATACCATCAGCAACAAAAGATGGTGTTGTGTATCCATCATTAGACCCTTGTTGTTTCGAAATTAAATATCCAAATTCTGATATAACAGGTAGAGTAGTAGGAGACATTTAATGTATTATTTTGAATACCCGATAACCGATACAACCATTTATGAGGGAAATGTAACTTCATCTTATAATACTGGTATCGACCAAATATTAGAAATTAGAAAAGATGTAAACTCAACAGGTACGACAGTAGATGTTTCTCGTATCTTAATAAAGTTTGATTATGGTTATATTTCATCATCGATACAAAGTGGAATTATTCCAAGTGATGCTAAATATTATTTAAATCTATATGATGCAAGTTCAGAAGAATTAGCAGTAGAACAAACCATTTTTGCATATATCATTAGTGGTAGTTGGAATGGTGGTACAGGATATATGGATAGAGACCCTGTCTTAAGTGATGGAGCAAGTTGGAAGTATCGTGATAATGATACACAAAAAACTACATGGATGGGTGGAGATAATTTAACTCAAGGTGGTAGTTGGTTCACAAGTTCTGTATCTCAATACAATGTTAGTGCTTCATATGATTTAGTTTATGAAACAAAAGATTTAAGAATGGATGTTACTGATTTGGTGAAGAATCATATTTACTCATCATCAGTTTATCCAAATTACGGTTTTATAGTTAAGAGACAAAACTTACATACATCACAAAGTAGATTTAGTATCTTTGACCCAACAACTGCAACAGGTTCTGCAGAGGGTGATTCATCTCAATTGGGACAATTAAAGTTTTTCTCAAGAGAAACTAATACAATCTTTCCACCAAAATTAGAAATTGAGTGGGATGATTCAAGTTGGAGTACAGGTAGTTTATCTGCTTTGAGTTCAAATAATTTAGAAAATTTAACAATTTATTTTAAAGGATTAAGAGAAGAATACAAACAAAATTCAAAAGTAAAATTCAGACTTGTTGGTAGAGAGTTGTATCCAACAAGAGGCTTTGATACAACACCAGCTGCACTTACCGTTAAAACTTTACCAAGTGGTAGTAGAAATTTAACACAAGGAACTTACTATTCAGTTGTAGATAGTTTAACTGAAGATGTTATCGTACCATTTGGAACAGGTTCAATTGTTAGTTGTGATTCTACAGGTAATTATTTTAACTTGTGGATGAATGGATTTATGCCAGAACGATATTACAAATTCCAAATTAAAGTAGTGAGTGGTAGTGGAGCAGATGAAACTTCACAAGTTTATGATGATGATTTTGAATTTAAAGTGGTGAGGTAAAATGCCCTATACAATAACACAAGCTAGAAAATCTCAGTATTATACAAACATACAAGATGCAGATGAACAAAAGTTTCTTAAAGAAATTGAAACTAATAAACAAGAGTATGCAATTTCTGGTTCTGCTATTGATGCAGTTCAACAAGTTAGAGATGAAGATGGATTTTTATTATCATATGAAGACCCAAAGAATCCTGGAGTTTCTATAGAGGAACCATATCAATATGTAAGATTACAAGTTGTACAAAGGTCTGCTGATAGAGTTAGATTCCAAGAATTTTTCGGTAATGATGGTAGTGAGAAATCAGTATTTAAACAATTGATTAATGAAACAGCTGATGAAACAGGAATTAATCCTGCAACTTCAAACAAAGTTATTCAAGATATTATAGATACAGCAGACGAAATAGAAGAAGAAATAGTTATAGAATCATTACCATCAGCAGAAGATGTAGAAATTGATTTCTCTGATGTAGAAATTGATTTATCTGATATACAGGCAGAGATACCGATACTTGGCGAAAATATTAGTATACCACTTTCAGAATTAGCAGATACAAACTTACCACAAATAGATTTTTCTCAATTAGGAAGTTTTGGTAATATATTGGGTAGTGGTGGTTTAAGTTTATCTTCTCAATTAGAAAATATAATAGGTAGCTACAGGAATTAATAATGATTAATTACGGATTAACACCTAAAGATAGAGAACAATTAGAATCCAAAAAGAATTTATATTCTGGTTTTGGAAGAGATAGTCGTGATTATATTCATTTGTATGTTTATAATAAACAAGGTACTCTTGTAGAAGATGAAATATTTCCAACAAATGTAGTTGATTTTACTGATGAAAAAACAATTAATTTAGATATTGGAACTCACTTAAGAGAACTTGGATATTCACAAGGAGAGTTTTCAGTTCAATATTTATTCCTTAGAAGAATAGCAGGTAAAGATGATACGGTTTTTATAAATGATTATGGTGAAATTCATAGAGGTAAAATACAAACTAAAGTAGTAAATGGAGTAACAAAATATTTCTCTACTAAAAAATTTGGTAATAGAAATTCACAAGCAGAATTAACTGAAATATTTCCAAAGGAAATGAAATATGTTTTCAAAAAAATATCTCAAGATAGAACCGAAGTAGAAATTAATTATCAAGATATTAAGAATGGAATCTATAGAAAAAATTTAAAAGAAATAAATAGAATTATAAATTATACACCTACTAAACTTCCTGATAATGATGCGGGAACAATTAGATTTGATTTAACAGACCCTTATGTATTAGTTGGAAACTTTGATGAAAAAGATAGAGGATTTACTGATGCGATGGTTGGGGGTGAAATATCAATTCAAGGTATTTATGAAATCAATGGTCGTATTATTCAAGAGGAAGAAATTATATATCCTGACCCACCACCACCAGACCCAATTGATATATTGGATGTGGATTATGTAAAAAAACAAATTAAAGATAAAGTACCAACACCTTTTGTAGATATTGTTGAGGATTTTAGAGAAGAGTTACCAGAAGAAGATATAGTTTATGGTTGGGATGATTATTCAGGTGTTTGTTTTGTTGGAGATACAAAAGTAAAGTTAAGTAATAATCGTACCATATCAATCAAGATGATGAAACCAGGTATGAAAGTTAAAACTCAACAAGGGTATGCAAAAGTATTAAAAGTAACAAAAGAAAACTTACCTTATGGAGATAAGTTTGTAAAATTTGGTAAACTCATTACAACAAATAGTCATCCAATATTTCACAAGGGTAGTTGGTATCTTGCAAGTGAACTTGGTAAAGAATTTCATGGAGAACCTACTGATGTTTGGAATTTATTATTAGATAAACATCACACTATATATGCAGATAATGTAGTGAGTGCTACATTAAACAAATGGAAATCTGATAATAATAAATCTTGGAAAGAAAGATTTTTTGAATCAAGAAATAGATTTAAAATGTTAAGACCTGCAGGACCAATACCTGGCGGTGGTAATTACAATAGTATGGATGGGGAAAGTGGATTTACTGATGAAGGTGGTCTTACTTATGACGCTATACCTGAGGTAAGTGGATATTCTACTCCAAAGAGTACACCTTTTGTTAGTGATAATGAAGTTGTTATGGATAGAGTTGTTCCAACATTAACAACAAAAGAAATTGTAAAACAAATAAAGGTTTCTCGAAACACACCTCTACCAATTGTAATACCAGAGATTCGTGAAGTAGTATCTGTTGATTATAAAGCAAAAATTATTGAGGTGTTAGACCATAATAGAGTTCGTGTTAATAAATCTTGGGAAGATATGTCATTAGAGAATAAAAATATTGGTGAAGATACATCAAAAGATATTTACCAAGATTTTATGGTTCAGTATATTAAACACCAAGTTGAAAGATTAAATACATATTTAGTTGCAGAGGGAACTTATAATTTGATTACAAATATGATTCCTAATCCAGATAATCCTGAATCAAGATTTGTAAAGTTATATCAACCATTACCACCACAAATTGAAACAATGGATTTGTGTTATTTTGTAGAAGAAAAAATGGAACCATATGTTGATTCAATTAAATTATTTGAATTTGTAGATAGTGAAGAAGAACTTTTATTTTTAAGATTACCAGATTTTAATTCAGTAAATAATCCTGTTAATTTTAGAGGAACTAATTTTAATTCATTTAACGATTTGATAGGAACGGATACTGGTGTAAAAGAAGATGTTCAAAATTTAATTTTATCATCAAGTTTATTAGATGTACAAGTAAATGTAGATTATTCAAAACGAACAGATTCTATAGACCCATTAGTTACTGATTATGGTTTTGGTAATTTTGTTCAGTTTGGAAGTGCAGAAAAAAGAATTAAAAACTTTAAAAAGAAATTAGATTTAATACAAACCTATACTTCACAAAGTTTAGCTTTAAACAATGTTACAGGTTCAAGTGGAACTACAAATGAATACGATAACAAAAAGAGAAGAGTTATAAATTCATTTGACCCTTATGAAAATTATCTATATACACAAAGTGGTTCTTATGTATCGAGTTCAGTAGGTGAGTTCTATAGTGCAACTTGGCCAAAAGATAATTCATCATCACCATACATATTAACACACACAAGTGCTTCCGCTGCTACAGATTGGTATAGTACTTGGACTGGATATGCTAAAGCGTATGATGATTTAAATCGTGAACGATTAGTAAATAACTTACCACTTCATGTTACTGCAGATACAGAAAACAATTATTTCTTGAACTTTATGGATATGATTGGACAACAATTTGATGAGATATATGTTTACTTAAGACACTTTACCGATATTAATGAAAGAGTAAGTAAATTAAGTGAGGGTATTTCAAAAGATATTGTTAGAGAAGTTGCTAAAAGTGCTGGATTCGAAGTAACAAATGGTAATGATTTATTAATACTACCACATTATAAGTTGGGTAAGGAAACTGATGGTAGTGCTTTATATGAATCACCACAAGAAGAAGTAACAGAAGAAATATGGAAACGAATATTAGCAAATACACCATACTTTATGAAAACAAAAGGAACAAAAAGAGCTATACAAGGATTACTAAATTGTTATGGTATTCCAAGTTCTATATTAAGAGTTAGAGAATATGGTGGACCTGATAAAGGTACAGCGGTTAATTATGAAATAAAAAGAAAGTTCACATATGCATTAGATTTTAAATCAAGTGAGTATTTAAGATTGCCTTGGAAACAAGTAAGTAGTAAAGTACCAGAGACGGTTGAGTTTAGATTTAGAAGTCCTAAATCAAAAGACCAAACAATTGTACAGAGTGGTGATAAGTGGGCAATCCAATTACAAGATAACGGAGCAACTGATGATTATGGTTATTTAAGATTTGCAGTTAGTGCTTCTACAGGTGTTCAATACATTACATCATCACTACATCCATTTTATAATGATGATATGTGGAGTGTGATGTTAACCAGAGTTTCATCAAGTGGTTTAGATTTAAGTAATGATACAATCACACAAGATATCACATATGAATTAACCACAAGACAATATGATTCCACAAGAGAAGTTGTATTATTCTCATCAAGTGAAAGTATAGATATTGATGGTAATACTGCAGCAGGTGCAGCATTTAATTCAGCATTTTCAAGTAGTGAAGATTTTTATATTGGTGGTGATGGTACAAACTTTGGAACACAATTTAGTGGTTCATTAATGGAGTTCAGATTATGGAGTGAACCATTATCACAAAGTGTATTTGAGAATCATGTTAGAGCACCAAAAACATATAATGGTAATACCACTTCATCATTTTATGATAATTTAATTTTCAGATTACCATTAGATAATAATGTTAGTTATCAAACATACACAAGTGCATCTCAAGATAAATCATATATTAAATCTTATCATACGAGTGCAAGTGCTCACAATTTTACTGGTAATAATTTTAGAAGTTTAGTAGATTTAGAACAATTAAGAGTTCCTAATTTAGGTCCTAATCGTAGAAACGCAACCAAGATTAGAATTGAAGATACAACATTAAGTGGTCCATTAGCATCTAATGTTCGTAGAGAACAATCATCACAAGATTTTGCACCTGTGGATAGTAATAAGTTAGGAGTATATTTTTCACCAACAGATATCGTGAATGAGGATATTGCATATAGTATAGCTGATTTTAACTTTGATGATTATGTTGGAGACCCAAGAGACCAATACAAAGATACTTATAGAGGGTTAGGTTCTATACAAAGAACTTATTGGAAAAAATATTCTCGTACAAATAACTTTTGGGATTACTTAAGAATTATAAATTTTTATGATGGTGGAATTTGGCAACAAATAAGAAAGATGGTTCCAGCAAGAGCTAAATCAACATTGGGTGTGTTGATAGAACCAAATGTTTTAGAAAGAAGTAAACAAGTAGTTGGTAAACCACCAGAGTTTGAAAATGTATATTATGAAAATGCAGGACACTTTGATTTTGGATTACAATTAAGTTCAAGGGAAACAAGTTCGATTGGACATCCACCATTCAGTTTAAATGGTGAATATAGATTATTTGGACAAAGTAATAGTACTTATCCAACTAATGGCGTATTAAATGTACATAATAATGAAAGTGGTTCACTTGGAACTATATCATTACCATCGTTAATACGATTAAACGAAATAGACCCACGAAGTGAATATGGTAGTTTATACGCAACTGCAAGTGTTACATTTAATGGAAGTGCTGATTCATTTACAGAAACACTTCAAACCTTTGTTAGCTCATCAAGATTAAGTGAACACAATGAAATTAAATATAAAATTTATACGAGTTCGTTAGATGCCGTAACTGATAATCCTAATAGTTCATCATTTGAACCAGCAGAATTTCAGAGTATGGCATACGACTCAAAACTATTTAGACTTTTTTATAAAGGAAATATATTAACAAAAGATAATACGATTGATGGGGGAGAACCTGTTGAGATAACTATAACATCACCTACTAAATTGGTTACCACCGATAGTGGCGAATCAAAATTAAAAACAGATGTATAATATTTTGATGAAAAGTGTAGGATGTTTATATTTATCTATGAGGTTATCCATCTCAATTTAATCAAAGGAGTAAAAAATGGGATTTCTAAATAATACAAGCGTAACCGTTGATGCTGTTCTTACCAAGAAAGGTCGAGAATTATTGGCAAGAGGGCAAGACGAGTTCAGAATCACAAAGTTTGCGTTAGCAGATGATGAGATTGATTACAGTTTGTGGGATACAGCTCATCCAAACGGTAGTAATTACTATGGAGCTGTAATTGAAAACATGCCATTGTTGGAAGCTTTTGTTGATGAGAATCAAGTTATGAGGTATAAGTTGGTTTCTTTACCTAAGAATACCGCTAAACTTCCAATACTTGAAGTCCCATCACCAAGTTTAACTTTCAATGGACCTGGTTTAACACAAACAATCACACCAAATACAAGAAATGGTAGTGATAATGAAAGTGGATATAGTTTCACTTTACATGATGCAACAATAGCAAATTTAACACCTGTTGTGGTGGCTAAAAAAGACCTTATCCCTATCGGTCTACGCCCAAACATACGCTCAAAGTTTGGCAGAGGAAGACCAGCTGGAAGAGGGTTTGGAAGAAATCAAGGCCTTCCATTAGCACCTTTACCAGATGGTAGACTACCAGCAAGATTTGCAGGAAGAGGTGCTAGAAGACTTAGCAGATTGGAAGATGATTTTATAATCAGAAAAGAAATTGAAGATTTACAAGTAAACACAGGTGCTACTACTCCCGTATTCGTTGCAGAAGAAGAGAGAAAAAGAGCAATTACTGTTACTGGTAAATCAATGAATATCGTTTCTCGTTCTGTAACTACACAATCTTCAACAAATGTAACCGTGGTAGGTTTAGATAGTGGTGCTACATTTAATGTGGCAGTAACTATTAAAGCTGACCCAAGTAGATTATAAGGAGTAGAAGATGTCAGTATTTACAAGATTCGATTTTGAAAACGATGTAGTTGAAAACCAACGAACCAAAGTATCAAGTGGATTGTTTAGTGGTGGAACAGGAACATTAAGTTCATTCTTTAGTTCATCTACTGCAGGTGCGGTAAGTGCTTCTCATGTAAGTGTTTATCACCAAAATCCTGCATCATCACCAACAACAGCAGAAATTCAGTTTGATATTGGATATGCAAATATTAATGGTAGTGGTTCAGCAGGTAACACAACAAAATTAACTACAGGTGGTAGAGAAACAGCTACAATGTATCGACAATTTAGAAACATTATATTACCACCAAACACAAATAAATTTACTTTTACATCACACACATCAGCTTCAAATGATTTTTATTTTATATCATTTAACAGAGCTCGTATGAGAGAAAAGATTGACCCAGGTAATTGGGAATTAAAACTCGGTACTACAGGTCTTAAGTTGATTGATGATAGTGGAGCTTCAAATAATCCAACAGTCAATGAGGGTGGAAGAGTATTTAATATTGTTAGTGGTTCACTTGAGACAGGAGTTGGTGTAGTCAACACAACAGCAACTAATCAACCAGGTGGATGTTTTGGTAATTTCTATCCTGATTTAGGAATTATTATCTTAGATGCTTCTCAATTAGATGCAAGTGCATCTATGGGTACTGCAAGAAGTTCAGATACATTTGATAATAATCCAGCAAAATTCTTTCAGAGTTTATCAGATGGTGGAAAATTCCAAGTTCGTAGAGAGGAAGAGATTAGTTCTACTAACTTCTTCTGTAGGGTAAATAATAAGAAGTATAACTTCAGTGCTAATCCTACTTACTTTACTGGTTCAGATGGTGGATTTGTTCAAGGAACATTTTATAAAGACCCTAAAACATATATTACAACTGTAGGTCTTTATAATGATGATAATGAATTGTTGGCAATTGCTAAATTAAGTAAACCAATATTAAAATCATACTCAAGGGAAGCTGTAATTAAGGTTAAACTCGACTTCTAAGGGGAATCTAAATGTTAAAAAACATTGACCCATCAAATAAGTCAATTAAACCATTTGAAGTTAATAAAACTTTTCGTTTAACTAATAACGATAGTGGTAGCGGACATTATGCTTTAAAAGCCATAAGTGGTTCTGCTTATAACTTCTTATCAAGTTCAGCTGCATCTCAATCATTTGGAACATATATTCCAAGTGCAAGTGCATTCAGTTTAGGAACATTCTATAGTTTACCAACATGGCACTCTGTAAATCAATTGTATTACAAAAGGAAATCCGACCCATTTGGTAATTTTGGTAGAAATGATTCTAATAAAATGAATCGTGAACTTAATAGTACAGCAAGAGTATTCACAATACCAAGAAATTTATTTGGTGAAAAAATAAAACCAGGTAGTGTAAAATTAGATGTTACTATCAATGGAGTAACTTATGATTTAAGAGATGACTCTGATGGTAACATCTATGATAATACATATTCAGCAAGTTTTGCAGCATTCAAATCAAGTTCATTTGATAGAAGACAAGGTGTTCAATCTAACGGAAGTGGTTCAGAAGTTGGTAATGTTATTTATGAACATGGACAAATCATAATAACAGATACAGGTTCATATAGTGATGCAGGAACCAATACAGGTCATAACTTAGAATACAAAGCAACTCAAACTATTTATGAACACGAATATCTTGTTGAGGTTGAACCAAATGAATTTAATAAAACAATGAACATTAGTGCTACACTTGATAGGAGTGGTAGTTTAACTTTAGCAGAAGGTACTGTTTCTATGAGTAACTTCTTCCCACCAGGTGACCAACCAAGTGGAGCTGGAACGGGTAGTTTCAAATCATTTTACAACGCAGCTTCATCATATGAAAACTTTGCAACTCATTCAGAATTTAAACCATATTTAACTACAGTTGGTTTATATAATGATAATAATGAGTTAATGGCAATAGGAAGTTTGGCAAAACCAGTCAAATTAAATCTCGATACAACCACTACAGTTGTGGTTCGTTTTGATGTATAGTAACATCATCTTTTTAGTATATATTATATTTATTAATGAACTAAATTAAGGCTACACCAATACCCGTTATAGTTCGCGGGACGATTACAAACAACATATAAAGGAACACTCATGAAGAGTATTTTAAATTGGCTCTTATTATTGGGTTTTGTCGGAATGGCCACTGCACAAACACCAATCATAAGGGTTAAGCAAATAGGTACATGGTCTACACCAGCAATGTGGTGGAAAGATTCGGTTACACAAGATTTAGATGATTTCTTAGCACAAGATGCAACCAAACCTGCCGAAGATAACAATAACTTTGATATTTGGAGAGATAAAGTATTGGAGATGGAAGTTACTTTGGATGATAATGGTGCAGATATCACAACATTCAGAATAGATATAGCATTTGATAACGATTTAATCACTTGGGTAGAATCAGGTGAAACAGCAGTTAACGCATGGACACAAGGAAATTCAAAAGTTATTAAAGGTTCACACATTTCAGGTCTTGTTGAAGGTGATGAAACATCAAATAACGATACAGACTATTCTTTTGAAGTAGTTTACTACGATGATGTAGGATATCAAGATTCATTAGCAGTAGGTAGTTCTGAACAATTGATAGAAGAAAGTATTGAAGATGACAGATACGATTGGTTAAGAATAACTATGGTATCACACGGAGTAGATGCGAATAATGATGGAACACCAGATGTTACTTTTGGTGATGGGGATGGTGTTCAAGCACAAGTATTAAAATTTAATTTTTTAATCAATGATGTTGTAGATGATTTTGCACCAAGAGCATTTAGAGTTGCAACTCAATACGATGGTGATGAGGGATACTACACATATGTTTCAGATGATTATCTTTTAGATTCTAAAGTTTATATTGATGGTAATTGGGGTGATTATTATTCAGCAGAAAGAACTTATAATGGTGGTGCTCGTGGAGATATCACACTACATCCAAAACTTGTGCAACTTGAGGGATACTTAAGATACATTGGTGAATGGATTGATACTGATAAAGATGGAGTAAAAGATACAGGTGAAGATTTCTCACAAAACAAATATGCTATGATGAAAGTTATCTTTGAGGTAGATGAAACTAATCCAGATAATCTTTCTAATTGGAGAAACATAAGAGATATTAATTATCCATCAAGTTTAACAGATGAGTCTTTAAACGATGATGTTATGGGAACTTATGATGAGTATGGAACATTTGCACAAGGGTATCAACATATGAGATACTATGAACAAAATGCAGGAACAACATCAGACCAAAAGATTCAGAATCAAGGATTTAAAGATGTAAGTTATTGGTATTGGACATACACAGATGATAAAGGATATTTCAATATTTCTTTACCAAGAAACAATAGATATAAAGTATCGTTCTGGCCACCAGAAGCAGATGATGTGGTTGGAGACCATACCACTTATTTATTAGATAGAGATGCAATCACAAATATCAATGATGCGATTGCAGGATTTAATTTCCAAAGTAATAAATTTGATAACGAAACAGATATTGAGATAGAATCACCAAGTGGATATTTAGTTGGTGATGTTGATGGTGATGATAAATACCAATTAAATGATGCCTACTTCTTATGGGCATATACAAGTGGAGTGTTTGATACAGATTACACACACTACAATGGTGAAACTTATCAACAATGGTCAAGTATAGATAATTTAAATGGAGTTGATGATTCTTATACTTACAAACAAGATTATGATGGATTCACACGAAACCAAAGAAGAGAGTTCAGTATCTTTGTTGATGGTGATTTAAATCAAGAAACTACAGAACTAACTACAGATGGTGGTGGTATTATTAGATTAAATCCATTAATGAATGATGTTGAGACTGGATTAGATGTATTAAGTATTAAAGTTGGAGCAGGTAGTTCTACATTTGGAGATGACCATAATCCTGATTATTACTTTGACCAACCAGATGGAGTAAATGGTTCTAAACAAGTAGATATTGTTGGAACTGATAATGATTCTGATATTGGATTCTACTTTACAGGTGATGTAAACCTAACAGGTGTTAAAGTTGATAACAATGGAACAGCAATTACACCAACCGTAGATGGAACAACATATTATCGTTGGGGTAATGGTTCACCGCCAGATGAGTGGGCAAGAACAATGGATAATAATAGAAGTTTAAATAAAATAATGACAGACCACGATGTATTATTATCATTCCCACCTGATTCAACAATACGAGTTCAAAGTGGTGAGATTATAGAAGTACCATTAGAAATAACACCATCAGAAGATATTAATATTGCAGGGTTTGAATTTGAAGTTGAGTTCAATACAGGTGAGTTAGAATTTATTGATATGAAAACTGGTAACTTACCAGGACCGTGGATGACATATGTAAATGTAGGTGAAGTTAATCAAGAGGGATGGCAACGAGTAAGATTTGGTGGTATGGATTATTCACCAGGTAATGCACCACAAGATTATTATGTTACTGAACAAATGAATGCACTAAAGTTAATGTTTAGAGCAGATTTCCCTGAATCAGAATGGACAGAAGCTCCTATTAGATTCGTAGGTAAATATGCAGCAGGTAATCCAAATGGTGATGATTTAAATATGAAAAGAGAAAGTGGTAAAGTAATGGTATGGAATAAGTATTGGGCATTCGGTGGTGGAGAACCATCAGGTGATGAAATAACTTATAACTATCCAAATCCATTTAAAGAGAATACAAAATTTCAATTCTACTTAGACCAAGAAGAAAATGTTAAAATTTACATATTAAATTCTAATGGACAATACATTGGAACATTATTAAATGAAGTTGTTAGTTCAGGTTTACATACATTTGATTTCACTAACCAACCAAGTGTTTGGTTACCTGAAGTGAGTGTGTATGAGAATCACCAAACTTTAGAACCAGGTGTTTATATATTTGTTCTTGAAACAGATAATAAAATTAAAGCAAATAAATTTACGGTGGTTAAATAATGGAAACGATAAAGTTTTTTGGATTACTATTTTTAATATTACCTTTAGGGTTTTATACTTTAAAGGGTATCGTTTGGTTATCTGAAAAATTGGAGAAGAGAAAATGAAAAATATATTAATAGGATTATTAATGATGGGAAGTTTGTTTGGACAAATAAATAATGTCCTTACAATTTCACCTACTGCAAGTGAAACCACTTTAGGTAATCAATCACTTGAGTTTAGAAATCCTGCAAGAAATTCTTTAGATACATTAGATTCTAAAGTAAACTTGAGTTTAACAAATGTTAAATGGTTAGGAAACATTGTTGATGATATGGGTTTTAATTATTTAGAAGCCTCAAATAAAAAGTTTGATTATTCAATGTTGTATTTTAACTATGGTGAACAACAATATGCTGATGAAACAGGATTTGTTCAAGGTAAGTTTACACCAAGTACTTTACTTGTTGGTACAAGTTGGGGAACTAAATTACCATTTGGACACATAGGTGTTACAGGTAAAATAGTTAATCATACTTTACATACAGAAAAGATAAATGGTGTATTAACTGATTTAGGATATTATTTAAATACAAAACACTTTGAGTTTGATGTAATGATTTCAAACTTGGGATTATACTTTACAGAAGAAGTAGATGCTCCAACGGCATTAAATCTTGGATTAAGTAAATCTTTTCAACAAGGAGTTGATATTTATAGTCAGATAAACTTGTACGATGGTTATAATACTTTTGGACAAGGTCTATCATATAATATCAAAGGATTAATGAATGTAAATGCTGGATATTATAGTGATTCAACACACGAATTAACTTATTCATCAGTTGGATTTGATATAAATTATGATAGATATAAATTTGGATTTGGTTATCTTTTCGGAGATGAAACACATCCATTAGGAAATACATTATTATTAACATTAAACTTGGAGATATAAAATGGCAAAAGATATAGAACAGGCTATTGAAGATGTTAAAGGGAAAAAATTCGGAGTATCAATTAACAATATTATCGCTATTGTTACTTTTCTTTCTACCGCAATTGCTGGTTGGTATAGTTTTACTGGCCGTATTGATTCGTTGGAAGAAGTAGTACAAGGATTTGCGGAAGCAAGTGATATTGAAATTGTAACGAATAACTTTAACAATATTGATGAAGAATTAAAATATCTACGAGAAAAAGTAGATGGTTTAAAAACACCAAAAGTAAAATCTTACGATGGGGATATAATTAAACTACAGAATGAGATTGATAAATTAAAAGGTGAAATCTCAAGATTAGAGAAATTATTAAAAGACCCATTATCAGATTTTAAATAAACCGAAAGGGTAAACAATGAGTAAATTTATTAAACTACTAATTGCAGTAGTTTTGTTTAGTGTGGGTACACAATTATTTGCACAAGACAAAGAAGTTGTAAAAGAAATTGTAGAACATAAATTGGAACAACATCAATTGATGAAGTACAAAGAATGGGAAGCAATGCACAAAAGATTTCATATGAAAGAGAAACGAAAAATCCAAATGGATATGAGATACAAACATATGAAACAAAGAAAACAAAAGAGAATAGTTACTCTTTTTGTTGTAGGTGGATTATCATACTACATTGGTTATGAAATGGGTAAAGATAAACACAATGGTAAACCTGGTGGAAAGAAACCACCTATGATTTGGAGAGATAAATGAAAAAACTATTACTATTATCGTTAATGTTTTTTATGGGATGTGCTGCATCAGTATCAACAGAACAATATGTTGGTGAATATGAGAAACAAAAATCATTAGATGAAATCGAAATCACTAAAGTGGATAATCTAAAAATTTTAGATGTAAAATTCAATAAAGAGATTGAAGATAGATATCCAGAACTTGCAGATAAACGAGTTGCTTTTGGTTTAAACCAAGAACTTGCAAATGTAATTTCTTTTATCGGTAGATTTAATCTTGTGGAAGCAGACAGAGATATACAATTATCAATGTTAAACGACCTAAAAGCAAACGATGCAAAAATAGAGAAAACCAAATACACTGCGTATGTAACAATATACGATTTTGCTGTGAATCTTAAAGAGGATATCAAGGCTGGTAAAGTTGAAACAATCAACGAAACCATCGTAGGAATTCAAGTTAAGGTAATCAACAATGAAAATACTCAGTATGTAGTTGGAAGTGGACAAGGAAGAGCTTCAACAATCGGACAAGGATTTTTAAAGAATCCTAATATGGATTGGAATCAAAGTTCTTTAAGTTCAGCATCTAACAAAGCTATGGAAACTGCGGTTGTAAATGTAATTAAAGCAATTGACCGTAGGGGTTGGTAAGATGAATGTGGCAGAGATTATTATTAATAATACTTTTATGGGGTAGTGTCTCTGCCCAAGGCTTCCTTTATAGTTATATAGACCCTTGTAATCAAACCATTGTTCGAGATAATTATTCACTCGAAACTCAAGATGGTGGATTCTATGTTACATATTATAACAAATCTAAATTTTTCACTTTTGAACAATTATTAAACGGAGAGTTGGAAGCTTGGACAGAAAAAGTATTCCGAGATTTTGAAGATTTATTCCCTTGTGCAGTTAGGGTGGCAGAAGAAATACTTTCATCAGTATTGGCAAGTAACGCCACAGAACAATTCACAAAACAAGATGTAAGTAATGATGTATCTCAAGTTAATTATGGAATTAAAGCATCACCAACCGTAGATAGTACTTGGGTAACTTCGTTTAATAGTATTTACACAAGAGAAAGTTTTGATGGTAAATCAAGATATGATGGTAATTTTAATTTTACGAGTGATTTCAGTAGATTTAGTACATCGTATGGACAGGGAATAAACTTCCTTGCCAAAAAACAAAATAGAGTGATAAGTGCATCAGGTGTTTTATTCAAAACATTTGAAGGTCAAGATTGGTTGGTATCAACATCATATGCAAAATCACTTGTAAAGAAAAGAGGAGAAGTTATTGTTTTAACTGGAGCTTATGGAAATGTTAGTGAAAACCAATTTGGTAACCTATCAGTATTGTATGGTATGAGAATGCCAGTAGACTTACCATTTGGAAAGGTAACATTTACGAACTATATATCTTATACATTATTTAGATATTATAGTGGATTAAATTCAGGTAAACAATATTTATTATTGAAGAGTCCTATAATATTGATGCCTACGATTTCTTTTGACTTTCAATTGAGTCAAGCATTTAAGATAAACTTGGGGTTCAGTATGGGATATAACACAGTTGTGAACGATTATGGGGAAAGAACTAAAACCTATTCCATAATGTTTGGAACTTACTTTTAGGAGAAGAAAATGAGATTAGCAATAAAATTTGTTTTAGGATTTTTGATGGGTACGATTATTACTGCACAATCTTTACCACAACCATCAGTTGTTGGAAAAGATGTAGAATTTCCTACAATAAAAATATCAGAGTTTGTTAAGGTGGATGAATCGATTGGTATTGTGGATAATAGAGTAACTTTAGGTGTGAAACAATTACTTGAAGAAGAATTCCAAAATACAAGATATAGATTAACAGATGATGATAATGCTGATTATACTGCAAATGTAGAGATTCTATATATTGGTAAACCAAATACTGCATTTAGTATTGCTGGTTTATTCAATCGTAGAAATCAAGAAACAGAAGTTAGATTGTTAGTAAACTTGGTACAAAACAAAGAGGGTACACAAAGAAGTTATCGTGGTATTGGTGAAACAACCACACAAGTATCTGCTGCAGGTTTACAAATTCAAGAAGATGTAGAATTTGGTAGAAGTGAATTAGGTTCATCTTTGAGAAAAGCAATAGTTGATGCATTACAAAATGTTGAGTAATGTTTTTTTGAAATATTATAAGTAAGGAGTTACACAATGAATAGAGAATTTTTAATTGGTGCAATTCTAAATATAGTTTTTGTTTTAGTAGTAGTGGGAACACGATATTATTATGCAAAACAAGAAATGGATTTTCTTATCGAGGATTCAGCAAGACAAGATGTTTTGATTGAAGAATTAAGAGATTCTGTAGATGTATTAAAAGTACAGAATGATGAGATACTTACTGATTTACATGACCACAACAAAACTCGTGGATATGAGAATCAAAAATTAAAAGAACAAATGAGTGAGTTCCAAGTAGAATTAGATACTATAAAAGAACGACTTTCTAAAAAAGTATCTATTTATGATAGAGGAACAACCACAAGTGGAACAGGTATAATTCCATTTGAAAAAGAATTTGGTAGACAAGATGATTACCTACGAATCTTTGGTAGAAGTGGTGTTGCTATTGAGAACGATAGCATTGTAGATTACGAAACCAATTTAGGATTCGATGGTAGTTTAGAACAAGGTGAACCTTTTATAGAAGAAGGTGAAGTTAAAGGTGAATGGTATGCAATCGTACCTGAAAGACAATTTGATGGTTTACGATTAGGTAGTAGAAGAAGTAAACCATTCAGTATTAAACCACCACGAAACCAAATTAGTGTTGGACCGTTTTTTGGAATCACATATGACCAAACTACAGGTTTAACTGAACCCGTTGTAGGATTTGGAATTACTTATAACGCGTTCAAAATATGGGATTGGAGATAATGGAATATATAATATTAGGATTTTGTACATTAATGGTAGTGGCATTTGTACAAGTTCAAATGTGGAAAGATAAAGATGCCAAATAGAGAAGCAAAAAGTAGAAAACAAAAAAGACAGGCCTTAAATAAAAAGTGGGCTCGTGAGGGAAGAACTGCAAACCAACATAAAAAGTGGAAAGCAAAGAATCCTGATGCACAACAACAAAATCGTTGGGGAAGATAATGATTAAATTAAAAGATTTATTAGTAGAGAATCCAGTTAGTACGGTAAATCCACCAAGAAATCTTGGTAAGGAAACAGAATACGGACACTTAAATTTTGGATTTCATTTAAAACCAGTAGCAAAGGCAGTTGATGATATTTATAAATTGTGTCGAAAAATAGATATCGTTTCAACAGATTTTGATGATAGAGATTTATTAAAACCATTTCATCATTTAGGTTCTTGGGAAGATGAAAAGATTAAAGAACCAATCTTAACTTCTGTTAAGAAATTAGATAAGGCACTAAAAAGTCCTGAAAAAAACTTTGCAGAACCAAAAAGAGTAATTCGTGCGTTACCAGGTGGAAAATCATTTTTAAAACAATTTATGAGTAAATTTAAAACTTTATCTTCTTACATAAAAAACTTTGATAAATTCAAAGACCAAAAAATATCAAAAGTAATTCCAAACACCAAAGGAACAGAAGTTGCTAATAAAAAAGTAGGTGATTATGTTCAATTCACCACTCTTGATTATTTAGATGATATCACTAAATTAGTAACTGGTCAAAGTGGATTTGAAATGAATAGAATGAGTGATATTGTTAGTGATTTAGCATATAAAACAAAAGGTAATAGAGCTAAAGTTCAAATAACTGCTAAAACACCAAAATGATTAAGTTAAAAGAATTACTAACACTTCGTGGAATGGTTTACTCTGAAGAGATAAAACCAAAACACAAAAAGAAGATTGAAATGAAAACTTCTCTATGGGATGAGAATATAGTTATACCAAAAATAACACCACCTGAAAATGACTCATCTAAAACACTAAAGGAAGTAAAGTATTTATCAAAGATAAAACCAAATAATGAGTTTGCAGAATCTGGTGATGATGTAAAAGAAAACTTTATGCCACTAATTGAAAAAAATGGTTTAAATGTTACTAAAGAATTTTTATCTAAAATAATTAAAGAAAGTTCTAAATTTATTATGGAACTTAAATATCATTATAATCGTCCAAGACCATATCAGATTGCAGAGTTTTATGATATTGATTTAAATGGTACTACATTAAATAGTATGAAAACACCATCGTTCCCAAGTGGACATGCAGTTCAAGGTTATTTAATTGGTGAGTATTTATCATTTAAAGACCCAAGAATGGCACACGAATATAAACAAGCAGGAGAAGATATAGCTCAATCAAGAATTGTTGCAAAAGCACATTATCCGAGTGATAAAGAATATGGTAAAATTGTTGCAAGAGCGTTATTTAGAGGTATGAAAAGATGACATCTCTAAAAGAGATTTTTTTATTACAAGAAAGAACTGATTTATTATTTGTAGCATCTGAATTAGTAAAACACTATAATTTAAAATCTAAAGTGAAGTTTGGTACATTTGGTAAAGATAAAGGTGGTTACAATTGGGATACTGATACAATAATGTTAAATAAGTATTACCCAAAAGTTTCTGAGTTTATTATTACCGTATTACATGAGATTCATCATGCTATTCAAATTGATAAATATGGTAGAAAAAAGTTTATGAAAAAATATAATCAGGCATCTAATATGGCTCAATTAGATGGTAAAGATAGATATTTTGCAAATAAATGGGAAAGAAAAGCAGAAAATTGGGCAAAACAAGAATATAGAAGAAAATGGAAAAATAATTTTTAATTTGAGAATTTTAGGTTATATTTATATATAGTTATGAAAACCCGTTCTGCTAAAAATAAAGGTAAACGCCTTCAAAATTCAGTTAGAGACATACTTCTCGAAACATTCAAAGAACACTTGGAAGAAGATGATGTTAAATCTACTACTATGGGAGAAAGTGGTGAGGATATTCAATTATCACCAGCAGCTCGTAAACTCATTCCTTACGCATTCGAGTGTAAGAATCAAGAAAAGTTAAATATATGGAGTTCATTAGAACAAGCAGAACAAAATGCAGAAAAAGGTAAACCTGTATTGGTATTTAAAAGAAACAGAAGTAAAACTTATGCTGTTTTAGAATTAAAAGATTTTATAGAACTTATTAAATGATAGATAAACAGGCAGAAGAATTTATAAGGGCAGTCAAATCCATTGATATATTAAAGAAAAGAATGGAAGAACATAAAGATATGCCAGTTCCAGATGTAAAAGATTTATGGAAGTATAGAAGATTTCGTAAAATAAAATTAAACAAAAACGAGTTTTAATTGAGTCAATTAGTTATAAACATATTAGATAAAGCATTAAAATCAAAAGGACAAACACTCAAAAAAACAAATGAGTATATGTATTGGAGTCCTTTTATATCACATCATAAACCAAAACTACAAGTAAATGTACAGACAGGTAAATGGCATTGTTGGGTAAGTAATCAAGGTGGACACAATTTATTTCAGTTGTTAAAACAAGTGGGAGCTCCAAGAGAATTATATAAAGAGTTGAGTGAATCATTAGGTACTACTTATTACTCATCAAAGAAAACGGATAAGAAAGAAGTAGTGTTGAATCTTCCGAAGGAAGCTAAACCATTATGGAATGGTGGTGATTCATTACAAAAACAACATGCGGTAAACTTTTGTTACAATAGAGGATTAAACTTATCAGATATTATACGATATAATCTACATTATTGTACAGAGGGAATATACAATAATAGAATCATTATACCAAGTTATGATGAAGATGGAGTGTTGAATTACTTTGTAGGTAGGGATTTCTATAAAGGTGGTATGAAGTATAAGAACCCACCTATACCAAAAGATATTATCGGATTTGATTTATATGTGAATTGGGATGAACCGATTATTCTTTGTGAGGGTGTGTTTGATGCAATGGCTATAAAAAACAATAGTATTCCCTTGTTTGGCAAAACTATATTACCTAAACTTTATAAAAAGATTATTGAGAAAAAGGTATCCGATATCACCATATGTTTGGATGATGATGCCTTCGATGATTCTTTGAAGATAACATCCAAGTTTATGGATAACGGAATTCGTGTAAACTTTGTTAAACTTCAAGGAAAAGACCCAAGTGATTTGGGATATAAAAACATGATAACACATTTAAACACTTCAACCGAAGTAAACTTTAAAGAACTAATGAGAATGAAAATATATGGTAACAAGTAAAATAAAAGTTCCTTTTAGGAAACTTAAACACATACATCACATAAGTGATATACAAATCAGAAACTTAAAACGACACAAAGAATACCAACAAGTATTCGAGGGATTGTATGAGGAGGTTAGGAAGAATCCTAAAAATGCTATCTCATACATTGGTGGTGATATTGCACATAGTAAAACAGAAATGTCACCAGAGTTGGTGGATATGTTATCAAGATTGTTCAAAGATTTAGCAGATATATGTCCATTAGTTATTATCG
>Ga0181569_10000442_pt1 | contig 32190 bp, 30 predicted proteins | sample 101ome_19_FD_132452 | JGI IMG/M metagenome (GOLD analysis project Ga0181569, IMG submission 132452) | Coastal salt marsh microbial communities from the Groves Creek Marsh, Skidaway Island, Georgia - 101405AT metaG (megahit assembly) | ecosystem: Environmental > Aquatic > Marine > Intertidal...
CATGTTTTCCAGGTAATGGGTGTACTGGCTCAGGCGATCGACAATGCCGGCAAATGAGCGCGACAGATCACCCAGCTCATCGGCACTGCGCGAAGGCATGATGGTGTTGGAGATGCGGCCGGCATCATCGATGATTTTCTCCGCCTGGTAAGCCAGGCCGCGAATTCTTCCCGACAGACTGGTGGCAAACAGGAACAATGCCGCCATGGTAAAGACCAGGATGCCCAGCATGGTGTCGAACAGGGTTTCCAGGGCCTGGTTGCGGAAGGTGCGGATGCCGTTCATGTTCTGGTCGACGATCACGGCACCGAGAATTTCATCGCCATCCACAATCGGATAGGCCGCTTCCAGAATGCGGGTGACAGTGTCCTCCCCTTCGCCGACTTCCTCGCTGTACACGGTGCGGTAGCGTGTGGTGGCCTGTCCGGTCAGCGCCGGAATCAGGTGATCGCCATCCACGACGCCACCCTGGTACAACTCGTCTACGAATTCCGTCGTGGGTTGGGTCAGGACCTGGTGATACAGGGGATGCAGGATATTGTCCTCCAGCCAGCCAAGCACGCCGGTATTCACCGGCTCTTCCTCGGCCAGAATCAGGCCGGTGGCGGTGCGAATGTCGCCGACACTGAGCAGCACGCGCTGGCTGCGATCCACCACCTGCACCCGGGAGTTGGTGTGCCCCATGCCGGCCACGATACGGTCAATTTCCGGGGTCGGACGCCGCAGGGTGCCCAGCTCCTCCAGATGATCCATGCCGGAAGTCGACACGATCGCTGCTATTGAGCGGCTGTCGGCATTGTCGACATCATAGACCGCCAGACCCAGCTTGCTGCCTACCATGTCGATCGGCATCTGCAGTTCGACTTCATACCCCTCAGGAATGCTGCGCCAGCGACCGCTGATACGGGGTTCGTACATCAGGGCCGAAATGTCGGTGATGTCGTTACCGATGCGAAAGGGATAGATGATTTTGTCGTTGTAGGGGGCAATCACATAGCGCTCGAACACGCCATCGCGATTGACCACGGACAACCTGAGTGAATCACTGCGGTCCACCCGCAGCCCGGCGGAATCACGAAAGACCACCTGTTCATCAAGAACGCGGAAGTAGATAAACAAGGAGCGGTTGTTCTCGCCCAGCATGAGCCGGAAGCTGAGCGGATCACCCAGACTTTCCTGGCCACGAAAACTGGAGAGCTGGTTTTCTGGGTTCGGAATCAGGCTGGATTCGCGGTAATGCTGTTCGTATTGCTGGTAGTCCTGCCAGTCACTGAGACTGTCATCCTCCAGGCTGAGCGGATAGACCACCGGGTAGACATACAGGTCCTGCCCGCTTTCGGCGCGGCTGTAACTGCTTTCGTTAAACAGTTCCGGGCGTTCACTGAGCGCCGTGGCCAGTGCGGCAGCAGTGCCCAGCACGGTCTGTTCCTGGCCGCGGCTGAGGTACTCCTCCATTTCCAGGATGTAGCGATTGCCCAGCCAGGGGATGACCAGCAGCAGGCTCGACAGCAGGACCAGCTTGAAGCGAATGCTGAAGACATGTCTGAATACGTTGGGCATGGCGGTACCGGTCAGCTGCCCCAGCGGTAGCCCATGCCGTACACGGTATCGATGCAGTCGAAACTCTCATCGGCCTGGATGAACTTCTTGCGCATGCGTTTGACGTGAGATGTGATGGTGCTGTTGTCGACGAAGATCTTGGATTCCTGCATCAACGCATCACGGCTTTTGACATGGCCAGGATATTTCACCAGGGCATGCAGCATCCAGAATTCGGTCACGGTGAGCGGAATGGTTTCCCCCTTCCATGTCACGCTCAGCCTGCTCAGGTCCATGACGAGATCACCGCGCTCCAGCAGGCTCTCCGGCGCTGTCGGCTGCCCCATGGCATCTTGACGCCTGAACAGGGCCGCGATGCGTGCGGTCAGGTGTGGCAGGGAAATATCCTTGGTCAGGTAATCATCCGCGCCCATGCGCAAACCGCTGACCGTATCAAAATCATTGTCACGTGCGGTCAGGAAAATAATCGGCAGCGTCCCGGACTGGGAGCGCAGCGACTGGCACAACAGGAAGCCGCCATCGATCTCATCTTCCAGCCCGATATCGATGATCGCCAGATCCGGCAGGCGGGTGGCAAAGGCCTCCTGTGCCTTGCGCCGGTTCGGGTAGGTGGACACGTCATAGCCCTGCTTGCGCAGGACATCCGCGTAGTTCTCCCGAATGGCAGCTTCGTCCTCGACAATGGCGATACGTTTACTCATACAAATTCCAACACCTTGTTGAACAGGCTAACTCACTGATTTTTCGTCTGATTTGCTCATGACTGGCGCAAGGATACCGGAAATGCCCTGGCGAATGCAGTGATAAACCCCGCTTCAGGGCAAATGCCCTTTTTCCGCCATATTTGATCAGCACCCCGCCCCTTTTTCTCCCCGGCGTTGCTAGACACAGGCCCTTTAATAAGCAACCAGGTTGAAACGTTCCCGCTGACCCCGGGACAACACTGTCTGACAACTGTTTTCACAAGGAGAAAACCATGAAAAAAGCCACCACACTGTCTCGCACATTGCTGTCTGCCCTGTGCAGCCTGACGCTGCTCTCTACCACCGCCCCGGTCTTTGCGGAAGACAACCAGGCGCTGGTCAATGACAAGGAAAAAATGCGCCATGAAACCACCGGTGTGCTCGGGGGGGCAGTGATTGGCGGCCTCGTGGGTGGACCGATCGGTGCCGTGCTCACCGCCGGCTTTGGGGCCTGGGTCAGTGATCTGACTATCGCGAAAAAGGAAAATTCCCTGATGGCCGCCTCCCTGGACGAACAGCGAGAGGCGTTTCTGGCGCTGCAGGCCGAGTACCGCGCCCTGGAAGCCCGATACCTGGTGACCAGCCGCGATGTGCAGGCAGCACGCATTCGTCATGCCAGTTTTGAGGCGCAGGCCCGTGAGCAAACAGTCTGCTGTGGTGACAGTGAGTTGTCACTGCATTTCAAGACCGGCTCCGCTGATATCGAGCCGTTGTATGACAGCAAACTGAACGAATTTGCCGCCCTGGTAAAAAAAATGCCGGAAGCGGTTATCGAGATTACCGGCCATGCTGATCGCCGCGGTGAAGACGCCAGCAACCTGGCGCTGTCACAACGTCGCCTCCAAGCCGTGGAAAAACGCTTACGCAATCTGGGTGTGCGCAGTCGCGGCATACAGACCAGCGCTTTTGGCGAAAGCCGTCCGGTCAGCGCGACTGACAATTTTGAAAACAATTTCTTTGACCGCCGTGTCGTCGTGAAGGTTGTCTCGCCAGACAACGGCATGCTGACACGGGCTGACGACTGATTCACTCCTGGCACAGCTGATGCCAGTCCGACTCCAGAGAGGAACGCCACTCATGAACGACCTGCACCTGATCACCGGGAACAAGAATTTCTCACCCAGTTCACTGCGCCCCTGGCTGCTGTTACAGGAAACGGGAATTCCCTTCACGGAAATTGCCATCGACCTGTTCCGCAGCGACTCGGCGGAAAAACTCGGGATATATTCGCCTTCACTGAAAGTGCCTGTCCTGATTCATGACGGCATCAAGGTCTGGGATTCCCTGCCTATCTGCGAGTACCTGTCGGAGACCTTTCTGGAGAACCGAGGCTGGCCGAGCCATCTGAAGAAACGCGCCGCAGCTCGGTCGGTAGTGGCTGAACTGCACAGCGACTTCCAGCACTTCAAACGTGAGTGGCCCATGAACTGCACGCTACAGGTGAAGATGAAACCGGACGAAAAGCTGGAACAGGAAATCTGTCGACTGGACGCCATCATGTATTGCTGCCGCCGCAAGTACGGTGACGGCGGCAAATACCTGTTTGGCCAGTTTTCCATCGCCGACTGCTTCCTAGTACCGGTAGCCATCGCCTTGCGCGCCTATGGTGCCGAGCTGAGCTGGAAAACCAACCTCTACATAGACACCCTGCTCGCCAACCCCCACCTGCAGTGGTGGCTGGAACAGGCGCAGCAGGAACAGGAAATCCAGCCGCTGGAAAAAGCCAGCTGACTGGCAAGCCGCATACCTGATACTGGATTGCAAAGGGTGGGAGGGTCGGCAGGAACTGCCGCTGTTGTCTGAAAACGTGTTGACCTTGAGCTGCGATGATTTGGCCCCCGGTACTGCAAATACCGGGCTTTTTTTACCTGCTTAGTGCGCAGCAATCGTGAATGACGGACCGTTTTCGCTCCACTTGCTGGGCTTTTCAATCGGCGTGAGGACCTGGGTCGTGCGAATGGCAGGCGCCAGGAGAGGCCTGAACACCTCGACATCATGAAATGACGGTGCCAGCCAGCGGTTAATCAGCCGTTCATCATCCATGGGTAACATAAGCGGCATGGACTTGGGATGGATGGCTTCCCACTCGGGTAATGGCGGCAGCGTAATGATGGACGCGCTGTGGATGACTTCCCCGCTCTGTTTGTCGATGGTTTCCCGGTGCAGCCCGCCAAAGGCAATGGCTTCGTTTTCCAGGGCAATCCGGTGGTAGGTTTTCTTATCACCCTTGCCTTCCAGGAACGCTGTTGCCGGAATGATGCAGCGGGATTCGCGGTAGGGCTGATAGGCTATAGCGCGGGGACTGTCCAGCTTGTCCGAACGAGAGTTGAAGGAGGCGTATTTGTAATTGGGTTTGCCGGTAACAGGATCGATCAGCAGCCACCAGAGGGCCTGTGTCACGACATTGCGGTCCTTTTCCCGTCGAATGATCGAAATGCGGCTGCCAGGGGCTTTATCCGACGAAAACAGGATTTCGGCCTCCGGGACATCCAGTCTGTTGAGAAGCTTTTTCGACTGCTTGTTTTTTTCGATCTGGAAGCGTCCGCACATGGCGGCAGTGTAAGTCGATTCCCGACACCTGACTACTGCTGAAGGCCGCATATGGTGCCGCCTGGCTGCCCGTGCAATAAATGTGCAAATGGTGGCTAATTGACAGGCGGGCTTTTATACTGCCCCAGTAGTAAAAAGAGACTGAACTAAGGCGCAGTGCAGTCGAAAACAACAGTTAGGAGACCCAGCATCGATCATGAAACACCTTTCCTTACGTATTTTTCCATTATCCCGCTGCCTGGGATTTGCGGGCAGTCTGGCACTTTGTGCACTGGCCCTGCCAGGCTTTGCGGCCAGCAATGACATTCCTGATCTCGACGGACTGTGGTCATTCCCATCCTGTGAAGACGGCCGATTCAGTGGCTGCACCACATTGCGCGAGGATGACGCGCGTCTGACCGAGCGTGCCAAGGCTTACCAGGCGGCATTCGATGAAATCGCCCAGCCCAAATACGACTGCGCTCCGATGCCGATCCCGCACATGTGGACCGACCCTTACAGCTTCAAAATCGAGCAGTTGGAAGACCGGGTCCTGATCTACTACGGCAAGGATGATGTCGTGCGCACCATCTGGCTCAAAGGCAGTGACCATGATGAACCTGCCATCAACGAATTTTTCTATTTCGGCCATGCCGACGGCCACTATGAAGATGGTGCCCTGGTCGTGGTTACCGACAAGTTCACCTTCGACCCGCAGGGCTTGAATGCGGATTTCCGGATCCCCTCTTCCACCCAGAAACAGCTAACTGAGCGCTTTTACCTGGATGGTGAAGATCTGGTGCTGGAGGCCTCCACTGTGGATACGTTTTTCCTGAAGGAACCCTGGGAATTCAAGGTACGTTCCACCCCAGTGGTGGAACTGGATGCGAACTGGACATGTGAACTCAGTGGCGCCCGCCGCAGCCTGATGTTTGAAATTTCAAAGTACCCGGACGATCCCGAGCCGGTCCGCGTCGATTACTGATTTAGAGGAGCTGACTCTCATGACTACCAGCAAAAAATTACTCATCGCCCTGCTTGCCACCGTGGGTCTGGCTACCCAGGTCTTTGCCCACCACAGCACCCGTGGCATCTATCACGAAGACCAGGAACTGGAACTGACCGGAACGGTCAAGGAATGGGCCTTTATCAACCCACATCCTTACCTGACCCTCGCAGCACCGGATGCCAATGGCGTCATGCGTGACTGGGACATCAGCTACGGTGGTGCCGCCGTGGTTCACCTGGGCCGCCAGGGCTACACCAAGGACACCTTCGCACAGGGTGAAACCATTACCGTGAAGGGCCACCCAGCGCGCAAGGAAGGTGTTTACGGCCTGCTGATGGAAGGCGGTGGCAACATCCCTACCCGCGAAGACGGTACGCCCGTTGTCAAAGGTGGCTCGATGTTCTGATTCACTTTTAGAATCGCATAAAAAACCCGGCTTATGCCGGGTTTTTTATTTTTGCTGCGGTAAGAATTTGGCATCGCTGCGCGATGCTGAGGGAGGGATGATGATCAATTATCTTGAGGCGAATTGATCACCCTTCGGGCGCAATGTACGGCGCGCATTCGCGTGCGGCGCGTCAGCGCTGCTGACGCTTCTCGAACCCAGGGTTCTCATCGATCATCCATCACCCCAATAAATAAAAAACCCGGCATAAGCCGGGTTCTTTATTTATGGCGGTGAGAGAGGGATTCGAACCCTCGATACGTTGCCGTATACACACTTTCCAGGCGTGCTCCTTCAACCACTCGGACACCTCACCATATTCTCAAAGCAAAACAGTGCTTTTGAAGGGGCCGCACTGTAAAGGATGCGCCCTGCAAACTCAAGAATTTTTACCCCCACTGTTTCACGTAATCGGCGATGACATTTTCCGGGATCGGGCGATCTGGCACGGTCGGCGTACCGATGTACAGGAACGCCACAATTTCATCACGCGGCTGAAACCCCAGCGCTTTTTTCACATTATCGTCGAAGGCCGGGGCACCGGTGCGCCAGATGGAAGAGTAACCCAGCGCATGTATGGCCACGCTCATGTTCTGGACGGCGGCAGCGACAGCACAGATCTGTTCGACAGCCGGGACCTTGGGATGATCCTGGATTTCGGTCACTGCTATGAGCACCATAGGGGCACGAAGCGGTGCATTCAGGAGTTTCGTGCGTCGCTCTTCCGTATCAGGTGCCATGCAATCCACATACAGCTGGCCCAGTTTGGCGCGGGCATCCCCTTCCACCAGCAGGAAGCGCCAGGGACGCAGCATACCGTGATCGGGTGCGCGCAGGCCGGCCTTGAGAATGGTTTCCAGCTCATCCGCTGACGGCGCCGGTTCTACAAGGCGTGGCGAGGCGGTACGGGTTTGTAATGCAGCAATAGCGTCCAAAATATGTCCTTAGTTGATCGTCATAGTATTGTCTTCAGGGCTTAGCGTTTATCTCGATGCCTGTCACCATCCGGAGTCAAACCATCACTGGCGCACATACCGGGGAAAGGCCAGGTAATCAAGCCCGGACTCCGTGGTCCGTACCGGATTGATATCCAGGCCACCACGACGCAGGAAATTGGCCTCCACGGTCAGTGCCTGGGGCTTGAAGGCCGCCTTGAGGTCGCAGAATATCCGCTCCACACAATTTTCATGATAATCATTGTGTTGGCGATAGGAAACCACGTATTTCAGCAGGTTTTCTGCAGGAATCCGGCGGCCGCGATAGCACACGGTCAGCGTGGCCCAGTCCGGCTGGTTTGTGATCGGGCAGTTGGACCGGAACAGGTGGGTATACAGCACCTCTTCAGTAATCTCTTCAAACAGCACATCGGAGTTTACTGCTAGCAAGGCAGGCTCCACCTCGTAACAGTCGGTCTCAATGTCCAGTTGGTCGATGCACTGCCCTGACGGCATCTCAGGCATGGGCATGTCATTTGGCATCAGCAGACTGACATCGACTTGCGCCCCTGCCACCCCGGACAGATCCTTGGAAATGGTCTTTACCAGCTGACCAATTGTCTCGACTCGCTCCTGGTTAAGCGAGTTCAGATACAGTTTTAGCGATTTGGATTCGACCAGGCACTCACTGTCCGCCGGGAACACCACTCGCCCGCAAAGTGACACCGGTTTGCCGCCGCTGTCGAGGCATGAAATTTCGTAGGCATTCCAAATATCAGCGCCCTGGAAAGGCAGCGTGTCAGCTGACAGTCCCAGTGCTGCACGATTATCAGCACGCGGTATCGGCACCAGCAGTTCAGGCGCATACGTAGCGGGATAAACAGTGGGTTTGCCTAGCGGGTTATCGGCCATGGCTTAGTGTCTGAGCCCTTTGCCCCGGCGCAGCAGGAACAGGGAGAACATAAACAGGGTAATGGTAAAGATCATGAGCATCATGAAGGCATACCAGACATTGACATCGGACACCCCGAGAATGCCGTAGCGAAAGGCATTGACCATGTAAAAAATCGGGTTGAGCTTGGATACCGCACGCCAGAAATCAGGCAGCAGTTCGATGGAATAAAACACCCCGCCCAGGTAGATCAGCGGTGTCAGCACAAACGTGGGGATGATGGTGATGTCATCAAACTTGTTGGCGTAGATCGCATTGATGAAACCGCCCAGGGAAAACACGATGGAGGACATCATCACCACCATGAGCGTGATAAACAGGTTGTGCATATGCAGGCCACTGAAAAACAGCGACATGAACGTGGCGATAACCCCTATCGCAAGACCTCGGGCAACCCCCCCGATTACAAAGCCGGACAAGATGACGTAATTGGGCACAGGCGATACCAGCAGCTCTTCAATACTGCGCTGGTATTTCTGGCTGAAAAACGAGGACACCACGTTGGCGTAGGAGTTGTTGATCACCGCCATCATGATCAGGCCGGGTACGATGAACTCCATGTATGTATAGCCGCCCATTTCGCCAATGCGATTGCCAATCAGGTTGCCAAAGATGACAAAGTACAGCGAGATCGTGATCACGGGCGGCACCAATGTCTGTACCCAGATGCGCAACCAGCGTCGCACTTCTTTCCAGACGATGGTCTTGAAGGCCGTCATCTTGTAATTCAGGGACAGGCTGCTCATGACTTAGACTGCTCCGGTTTTTGCCCGGGCTTCTGTAACAGGGATATAAACAGTTGCTCGAGGCGATTGGACTTGTTTCGCATGCTTTTTACCTGCACACCCAGGGTCTGCAGTTCGGTGAAGACATCGTTGAGATCCTGGTGACTTTCCAGGACGACTTCCAGCGTACCGGGGTCCACCAGTTCACAGGGAAAACCTTTCAGGGTCGGTGCCCGGCTCAGCTCTTCGCGGACATCAAGCAGGAAATGCTCCTGGTGCAGTTTTCGCAGCAGCGACTTCATGCTGGTGTTTTCGACAATCTCGCCACCATCGATCATGGCGATGTTGCGGCAGAGGGTTTCGGCCTCTTCCAGGTAATGGGTTGTCAGGACGATGGTGGTGCCAGCCTGATTGATCTGCTTGAGGAAGTCCCAGGTGGATCGGCGCAACTCGATATCGACGCCGGCGGTGGGCTCGTCCAGCAGCAGCAGCCGCGGTTCATGCACCAGCGCGCGGGCAATGAGCAGTCGCCGCTTCATCCCGCCGGACAGGTTGCGCGCCTGCTGGTTGTGTTTTTCCCACAGACCCAACTGCCTCAGGTATTTTTCCGCCCGCTCCTTCGCCAGTTTCACGGGCAGGCCGTAGTAGCCGCCCTGGGTGACCACGATGTCGAAGACTTTCTCGAAGTGATTGAAGTTAACCTCCTGGGGGACCACGCCCAGGTTCAGCTTGGTCTGGTAGCTGTTGGTGTCCACGTCTTCACCGAACACCTGCACGGTACCGCTGGTTTTGCGCACCAGGGTCGACAGCACGCCGATGGTCGTGGACTTGCCCGCACCATTGGCGCCAAGCAGGGCAAAAAAGTCGCCCTCAGCAACGTCCAGGCTGATCCCTTTCAGGGCCTGAAAGCCATTGTCGTAAGTCTTGTAGAGGTCTTTGATGGAGATAGCGGATGTCATACGATAACTGCGGGTCTGAAAACAGCAACGCAGTATAGCAAATTATTGCCATAAGCCGTGGACAGAAATCACAGGCTTGTCCTCAGCAAGGGCAATACGGTGGTCGGCACAGGGTCAGGGTAAAAAGCTTCCGGAAGCTGACACGTCCCTGTGTCATCCACAAAGTAGTGTGGTTTTGGCTTTTTCGCTAACCTGCGCTGACGTTTGCGAGCCGGAGTGCGATTTGTTGCCTCGACCGCCCCGGGGTGGCTTGATAGAATTTCTGCCCTACTCGTTCACGGTGCCGGTATGTCCCAGATTCTGATCGTCCTGTTCGCTGCTTTACTGGTGACTCTGCTCATCCGGTTACTGCATGCCGCCCAGGCCAAAAAATCCCGCGAAATCGCCGACCAGAGCGATCCCCTGCCGCCACTGACTGACAGCGAACCGCAAACACCGCCTTTTAGCCTGGAATCAGGCCCTGCCGTCATGCCCGCAACGTCCTCGGGGGCCGGTGCCTGGCAGGATGAAGTGAAGGCGCTGCGCGATGCCGGGCAGTTCCGGGAAGCCCTGGCATTATGCAACCGACAGTACCCGAAGATGCTGGCCTTCCGGCAAACCCTGATCACCCTGCGCAGCCAGCTCAAACAGGCCAAAGAAACCCCTGATGCGTCCCTGGAAGACATCTACCGCACCGCCCTGCTCGCGGATCTGGCCAGGGCCACCCGTGAGCTGTCCAAGACCACGGATGAGATCAAGTTGGCCATGCCCGCTCTGGACGATGCCCGCCGTTACTGGCCGGCTGTCGGCTATGAAAAGCTGGACCTGCTCACCAAAACCGATCGTAACTTGCTGGAAAGGCACTGGGGCGCTCCCCAATCACACCATCACGTCAGCGAATGGCTCAACACCGCTGCCAACGTCCATGAGACATCAGAACCCCTAAGAGACTGACACCCATGCTGAAAGAATCCCAGGCCAAAATCATGCTGCTCCTGCAGGCCAAAATGAATGCCAAGGTCAATCCGCAATGGGTCGAAGCGGCCTACCCCTATCTGCGCGCGGTAGTGGTTGAGGGTGCTGAAGCCATAGAACACCATGGCTGGAAGTGGTGGAAAAAGCAGGAATGCGACCAGGAACAGCTGCAGATGGAACTGGTCGATATCTGGCATTTCACACTCTCTCACATCCTGCTGGAAACCCGCGGCGATGAAGCACAGGCGCTGGCGGACCTCATGGCCATGACCCAGACTGAGGACGACCTGGAGTTTGACGGAAAAACGATCAAAATCAGCGAGCTGGACCTGCTCCAGAAGCTCGAACTGACCATCGGCCTGGCCTCAGCCCAGCGCCTGAGCGTGCCTTTGTTCGCCGCCCTGCTCGAAGACTGCAACATGGACTGGAACGACCTCTTCTGCCAGTATGTGGGCAAGAACGTCCTGAACTTCTTCAGGCAGGACAATGGCTATAAGGAAGGTACCTACCAGAAGGTCTGGGATGGCCGGGAGGACAACGAACACCTGGTGGAAGCCATGGCTGACCTGGACTCGGAGCATGCCGACTTCCAGCATCTGCTGTACGAGTCCCTGCGGGACCGCTATCAGAAATTTTCCGAGTAAAATCAGGACAGTTTTACCCCGTTAATTGAAAAGACCGCTAACGGTGGCTGTGGAACGCATTCTCCATGGCAGATTCCAGCTCACCCTCATGAATGGAGAAATCCGGCAATATGCCCAAGGCATCCCTGTGAGACGGAAAGGCCCTCTGCATCAGGCATAGATGCGCCATGAGCTCGTCCAGATTGGTTTCCTGGATGAGTTCAAGTGGTGCTTTGACGGCGTTTAAATCATCATTATTCATAATCATTGGCCAAAATCCATTTGCCCTATCTATGCATTTGAACGAGTGTAAATTGCTCAACTTTTAGCCCCTCTTTTCTGGAAACTAAAATGTGCAGTCATAAATAACCTTCTTTTAAAAAGGGAGTTTTTTTACTTAACCTAGGCACATAGCCTTACCAGCGTTGACAGCCTTTTTAATTCAAGTCTTGCTTTTAAACAGTGCCGATAAAAAACCCTAATCAAAAGCAGCCCCCCGCTCGGCCTTTTATTTATCCGCTAGCTCGGCATTAGTTCAATTGAGCTTTTAACATACAGCCAGTTAGTTTTACTCACCCTCTCTTTGATGAAACTTTATTACGCTTCATGCTTTTTTGGTTTATCGGGAATTACCTGCCAAGCGTTTCGCTTAACCCAATTTGGCCAAAATCAAAAGGCAATCATCTCAAAATTTATAGTCACTTGCTCTGTACCACTTAGCATAAGCTTATTTACAAGTTCAATTTTCATCACAGGATTTCAGTACATTTCTTATTCGTGCACAAGAGAACCAGGTCCTTATTACTGGATAGTTCAGTTTTATACACTAACAATGATTATCACGGCTTTTGGCTTGCTGTTTTTCTCAACAAGAAAGAACCCTCGTAATAGCACTAACTCTAAACGTGCTAAAGCTCTCCTAGTCGCAATTACACCGTTATTTGTATTTGGTCTTGCGCTAATTCCTCTAATGCAACTGGGAGTGCCAATATATGCTTACGTTCTATTTCCTATATTTACTGCATATTCCCTGCTAGTGCTGGTTCATACTGAAAAGCGAGAATCACTATTCTCAATTCTCATGAAGATGCTCTTTTCCGACGAAAGAAAGTCTTTAGCAAACATTACAGAGGTAATCCAAAGTTACTTGATCAAAACTGAACTACGTAAACATGCTAATAACAACGAGAGCCCCCTTAAATCCCTTACTTTATCTATTGAAAACAAGATCGTGGAATGGGCTGTACAAATGAGTGATGGTAGCCAAGTATAAGCAGCTAATGTGTTAGGTGTCTCAACTAGCAGTGTCTGCAGAAAAAAGAGGAAGGAAGAATGAAGAAAGAAGAAAGAAGAAAGAAGAAAGAAAAAAGAAAAAGCTTGACCAAATTCTAGTCAGATTTAATACCAAATATTATTGATGTGCATACATGATTGCTTAAGATCTTAAAACTCTTCAATAATAGAAATAAAAAAGGCCTTTACTTATATAAAGTAAAGGCCTTTTTATTTGGGGTGGCCGATGGGGCTCGAACCCACGACAACCTGAGTCACAGTCAGGGGCTCTACCAACTGAGCTACGGCCACCATAAACGGTTGTGAGACACCGAACCAACGGTTCGGTGCGGCCAGACAGGGTTGGTAATCTGGCACGCCCGGCAGGACTCGAACCTGCTACCCTCGGCTTAGAAGGCCGATGCTCTATCCGGATGAGCTACGGGCGCTGGAATCGTCCTGTACATTACTGGAAAAATCCAGTTCAGGCAAAATCTGGTCGGGGTAGAGAGATTTGAACTCCCGACATCCTGCTCCCAAAGCAGGCGCGCTACCAGACTGCGCTATACCCCGAATTTTCGCTTGCACGAAAAGGTCGGCATAATACTCATGCTCCCCTGTCTCGTCAATCAATTCAGCACCTTACGTGGTGTTTTCAGTCCCTTTCGATGCGCCAGCTGGTCTGGCCATCCTTGTCCTCAAGCACCACCTTCAGGGCTTTCAGCTTGTCCCGGATCTCATCGGCCAGGGCCCAGTTTTTATCCGCCCGGGCCTGGTTGCGCTCAGTGATGAGCGCTTCGATTTCCTGCGGGTCGACATCATCGCTGCCGCTGCGTAGAAAGTCCTCAGGACGCTCCTGGAGTATGCCCAGAATACTGCATAAGTGCCTGAGCAGGGCTGCCAGCGGCACCGCTTCGGCTTCCTGGTCGGTTTTTAGGCGGTTTATCTCCCGGGCCAGCTCAAACAACACGCCTATGGCTTCTGCTGAGTTAAAATCATCGGCCATGGCGGCCATGAAACGGGCTTTATAGTTAGTATTGGCAGCGGCTTCCACGCCGTTCAGGTCCAACCCCTTGATCGCGTTGTAAAAGCGCTCCAGCGCACTGTAGGCCTGCTGCAGGGTATCCGACGTGTAGTTTATCGGGCTGCGATAATGGCTGGAGACCAGAAAATAGCGGATGACCTCGGCCGGGTACTGGGTCAAGACATCGCGGATGGTAAAAAAGTTGTTCAGTGACTTCGACATTTTTTCGTTGTCGACGCGCAGCGGGCCATTGTGCATCCACAGCCGGGCAAATTCCTTGCCGGTAGCCGCCTCAGACTGGGCAATCTCGTTTTCGTGATGGGGGAAAATCAGGTCGCTGCCGCCACCATGGATGTCGAAGGTGTCCCCGAGACAGGTGGTGGACATGGCGGAACACTCGATATGCCAGCCCGGGCGTCCCTCGCCCCAGGGGGATGACCAGCCCGGCTCACCCGGCTTGGCGGCCTTCCAGAGCACAAAGTCACGGGGATCTTTCTTGGCCGCCTCGACTTCCACACGGGCGCCTGAGACCAGATCATCCAGGTTCTTGCGGCTGAGCTTGGTGTAATCGGGAAACTGGCCCACGGCGAAATAGACATCACCGTTGTCGGCCGCGTAGGCAAAGCCCTTCTCGACCAGGGTTTCCACCATCGCAATGATTTCGGCCATGTGGCCGGTAGCACGCGGCTCGATATCCGGCGGCAGGATATTCAGGGCTCTTTCGTCCTCATGCATGATGTCGATGAACTTTGCCGTCAGTTCATCATAGGCAATGCCCATGTCGTTGGCGCGATTGATGATCTTGTCATCGATATCCGTGATATTGCGAACATAGGTGACGTCAAACCCCAGCGCGCGCAGATAGCGCACTACTACGTCAAATACCACCAGCATCCGGGCATGACCCAGGTGACAATAGTCGTACGTGGTGATGCCGCACACATACATGCGGACCTTGCCCACCTCCATCGGCGTGAAGGTTTCCTTGCGTTGGCTGAGGGTGTTGTAGATTTGTAACACGTGTTGTTTCGCTGTGGCGTGGATTGCTGTTTCCGGTCTTTGGCCGGGGCTATTTCTGTTTCTTCGCCCAGGTATCGCGCAGCGTGACCGTGAGGTTGAAGATCGGCTTTTCAGGCGTCGAATCACGTTTGTCGACACAGAAATACCCTTCACGTTCAAACTGAAAGCGGGCCTCGGCTGGGGCATTGTGCAGGCCAGGCTCTGCCTTGCAGCCTTCAAGCACCACCAGTGACTCGGGATTGATGTGGTCACGATAATCGCCTTCGGCACTGTCGGGGGATTCATGGTTGAACAGCCTGTCGTACAGACGCACCTCTACATCAACGGCCGCATCCGCAGGCACCCAATGAATCACGCCCTTGACCTTTCTGCCTTCGGGATTGGCGCCGAGCGTGGCCTCATCGATGGTGCAGCGCAGTTCTGTGACATTGCCCTGCGCATCCTTGATAGCCTCGTTGCAGCGAATCACATAGCTGCCGCGCAGTCGGACCTCTCCCCCTGTTACTAGGCGCTTGAAGCCCGGGGGGGGGACTTCCTCGAAGTCATTGCGGTCGATATAGAGCGTCGTGGCAAACGGAATCTGGCGCTCGCCCATGCTCTCATCCTTGGGATGGCACGGCAGGGTCATGATTTCGATCTTGTCTTCTGGATAATTGTCGATCACCACTTTCAGCGGGCGCAGGACGCACATGGCACGCGGTGAAGACTTATCCAGGTCATCGCGCAGGCTGTGTTCGAGCATACCGACATCCACGACGGAATTGGCCTTGGTCACCCCGACCATCTCGCAGAAATTGCGAATGGCTGCCGGGGTATAGCCTCTTCGGCGCATACCATCCAGGGTTGGCATGCGGGGATCATCCCAACCGCTGACCAGCTTCTCATCCACCAGCTGCTTCAGTTTGCGCTTGCTCATGACGGTATAGTTGATATTGAGACGGGCAAATTCGATTTGCTGCGGATGGGCCGGCATATCAAGCTGATCAAGCACCCAGTCATACAGTGGGCGATGATCCTCGAATTCCAGCGTGCACAGACTGTGCGTGATTTTCTCAAGCGCATCGGAAATACAGTGGGTATAGTCATACATCGGGTAGATGCACCACTTGTCGCCGGTCTGGTGATGATGCATGTGCTTGATGCGGTAGAGCACCGGATCGCGCATGTTCATATTCGGCGATGCCATGTCGATCCTGGCGCGCAGGGTATATTCGCCATCGACGAACTCGCCGTCTTTCATGCGCTGGAACAGGTCCAGGTTGTCTTCCACGCTGCGGTCCCTGTCCGGAGAATTCCTGCCGGGCTCGGTTAGCGTGCCGCGATACTTCCGGGCCTGTTCCTGGTTCAGGCTGCAGACATAGGCTTTGCCAGCGCGGATCAGCGCCACGGCATAGTCATACAGCTGGTCGAAGTAATGCGAGGCATAATACTCGCGATCTTCCCAGCTGAAGCCCAGCCAGCGGATGCTTTCACGAATTGAGTCGACATACTCTATGTCTTCCTTGGCGGGGTTGGTGTCATCAAAACGCAGATTGCACAGGCCATTGAATTCGCCGGCTGTACCGAAATTCAGGCAGATGGACTTGGCGTGACCAATATGCAGATAGCCATTGGGCTCTGGAGGAAAACGGGTATGCACCCTGCCCTCATGCTTCTGGTTCTTGATGTCTTCCCGGATAATCTGGTGGATGAAATTGGACGGTGTTGCGGCGGAATCGCTCATCTGGGCTTTGACTTTCTAACAAGGCATAAAGGCCGTATTATAGCGGGTCTCCAATCAGCTAACTACACCAACGACAGACGTGAGCGCTGTTATCGCAGCACGGCCCGCCAGTCCGCAAACCACAAAACAGGATTTTCCATGATAGTGCTTCATACTTCAGCCGGCGACATCACCCTCAAACTCGATCACGACAAGGCGCCTATCTCAGCCGCCAACTTTGTCGAGTACGCCAAGGCCGGCCATTACGACGGCACGATTTTCCACCGTGTAATCGATAACTTCATGATCCAGGGCGGCGGTTTCGAGCCCGGCCTGAAACAGAAAAAAGTCAGCAATCCTATCCAGAATGAAGCTGACAACGGCCTCAGGAACGAAACCGGCACTATTGCCATGGCCCGCACCATGGAACCGCATTCCGCCACCGCGCAGTTTTTCATTAACGTCAACGACAACTCCTTCCTTAACCACTCAGGCAAGACTCCCCAGGGCTGGGGTTATGCCGTCTTCGGCAAAGTCACGGATGGCATGGACGTGGTCAACAGCATCAAGGGCTGCGAGACCGGCTCCATGATGGGACACCAGGATGTGCCGAAGGAAGATATCGTGATCAATTCCGTCACGGTGTCGGATGAGTGAATCCGGGCGGATTCTCTGCATTTCCGATCTGCACCTGAGTGCAGAGCGACCCGACATATTCAAGGCCTTTAGCGATTTTCTGGGCAATACTGCCAGGGGTGCTTCTGCCCTGTATATTCTGGGTGATTTTTTCAATCTCTGGATCGGTGATGATGACCCTGACCCGTTTGCGGCCCAGGTAAAAGCCGAACTGGCCAGCATGTCAGCCTCCGGTACCGAGGTCTTCCTCATGCATGGCAACCGCGATTTCCTGATCGGGAATGGTTTTGCGCGGGACTGTGACCTGACCGTGATTGCCGAGCCTTACGTGCTGTCCTGTTTTGGTCACCGCTACCTGCTCATGCATGGTGACGCACTGTGCACCAGGGATACTGGCTACATGGCGTTCCGGGAACAGGTTCGCCACCCGGAATGGCAAAGCACCTTTTTGTCACAACCGGTGGCGCAGCGCCTGGCCTTTGCCCGCGATGCCCGTGCGCAGAGCAAGGCTATCAGCAGCAACAAGGCCGATGACATCATGGATGTCACCCCTGACGAGGTGGCAAAAGTCCTCTCAGAACATGGCGAAAGCGTGCTGGTGCATGGCCATACCCATCGCCCGGCCATTCATGACATCAGCCTCAATGACCAGGCTGGCAAACGGATCGTGCTGGGTGACTGGGATACCCGGGGCTGGTATCTGGAGCTGAATACCAATGGCTATGCGTTGAAGGACTTCACGATCTGATCAGGACGCATTAGCAACCGCGTTTGCAACCAGATTAGCAATCTGCTGGCCGCAAACAACATTACTGCGGTGCGTCAGGAACCTGTGTGCCGCGGAAGAACAGCGGTGTACCGTCCGAGAATGAAATGTCACGTCCGACCGCCTTATTGCTGCGATCACGGGCCTGGTAACCAAACACTTCCAGTTCCGCTCCAATAGGAATCGTGTCGCGGGTGATGCCCTGGCGAAACAGCGAATTGGGACTGCCGCCTTCAATCATCCAGTTCACTTCAACTCCTTCATCATTGACAACCGCAATGTGAATCCAGGAATGCGGATTGATGAGTTCCACCTTGGTGACGCGGCCGGACAGAGTCACGGGCAGTTCAACGCTGAACTCCTGGGCAAAGGCATGATGGGCATGGGCCTGTACGATGTATGCGGAAAGGCTGAACAAGCAAAGCGCAAAAAAACGTTTCATGGATCAGTCCCCTATTTTTCCGGTGGCTTCATAGGCATCAAGTTCTTCCCGGCGCACGCCGCTGAGAATATTGACGATGCCGTAGTTGCCTTCATGACAGGCGTACTCAAACATGGGGCCATCAATGGCGTTGAACGGATAGTTGCCCGACCAGTCTGATTCCCAAACTGTCGGGTCCGATACCGTGAAATCGTAATCGATAGTGTTGTCATCAATTCGCGTAAAACGCTCCACCACTTTTGCATCCGTGCTCATCGGCGCGCCACGCAAGCCTGGCATGTTGGTGCGTCCGGAATAGCCAATGGTTTCCACGACCAGCGTATCGCCTTCCCAGTGTCCCCGGGAATTGCCCAGCCATTGTGGCAGGCTGTTCTCAGCGGGATCACCACCGTCAAGCGGGATAATACGGACATCGTGGATCATCTCCAGCTGGATGATGACGTAATCCTCGGTCTGCATGAACTGGTAGGTACTGTTGTAACCCAGCGGCAGGATGGGCGGCCCCTCCTGGTCCCAGATCAGGCAGCGCTCTGACTGGGAACGGGTTTTGGCGCTTTCCCACTGGTGCTCGGCGCGCCAGGCATTGTAATCGGCCATGCTCGCCTGCGCGGCTGCCGTCAGCACGGGGTAACGGCCATTGGCAGGCGCATAGATGATCGACGTGCGCAGATTGCGGGTGATGTTGTCCGCCGTTTTGTTCATCATGTAATCGTCAAACTGGTAATGCACATCCGCCGCCGTACCCGCTTCGGTTTCGCCGTACTCATCCTCGAACTCACGGCGCAGGTTTTCCTGCAATTCCTCAAGGGAATAGAATTCCTTGCTGCCAAGATCAGCCGGACGCTGCATGGGCACCATTGTGGCATTGGACCAGTACCCCTGGATAAGGGGGGCGCCCCACGACGTGCGGGGCATCTGCCAGGTCTCATTCTGGGCGGCTAACGGGGCATTCATGAGTATGCCCACAGCCGTCATGGTGGTGACAACGGTCAAGCGCTTGTTACTCATCATTTTCTCCATCGAGTTCGATCCCAAGATTGCGGAAGTAATTTTCCCGTGTCAGGTGATCGTAAAGAATCTCCTCAGCAAACTCAGGACATTTGAATTCAAATAGCCGGGCATGGTCCTCAATACGTTTGTACAAGGGCATGCTCATCTGCCATGGCCTTTCATAAACGGCGGGGTCTTCCACCGTGACCTCATACAGCATGTGATACGGCGACAGCAGTGTATAGCGCTCGGTCATGGTCGTGGTATTGGTGTAATAGTTGCCCGAACGGTCAAGCCAGTTGCTGTTCAGCCCGCCCACTTCAATGACCAGGGTGTCCCCTTCCCAGCGTCCGTTTGACCATCCCATCCAGCTGTCAATGGGCGCACGCATGTGGTCTTCCATGTAGACCGTACGAACAGCCCCGGCAAACTGGTAGGCCATCAGAATATCGGTATCGGTCTGGAAGATCTGGAACGGCTGGGGAATATAGGTAGCGCGGGGTATGCCAGGCATGAAGCACTTGGCTTCCGGGTCCTCGGTACGGCGACTGGCAAAATTTGCTTCACGCTGGGCCAGCGCATCATCCCGGTAGGGGATGTTGCCGCCAACGACCACACTTTTGCCGGGTGGCACAGCACCAATGGCACCCAGCGTTGTGACCGGCCCCTGTTCTGCCACCTGGTCCTCAAGGTTCCAGTTGGCATTATTCAGGCTTTGCCAGATACCACTGATATCCGGTTTGCCGTCGGGTTGCCGTGGAATGTCCTGCTGGGCCTGTGACACTGCGCTTGCCATCATGCATCCCATGACCAGGCAGGCAGCGGTCAGTAACCTTCTTTTCATTATTGTTATCCCCTTTACTCGCACGAGGATAAACTGGGGAATTTTAAAAGTCTATGCTTGAGGGGGCGGCCGAAAATGGCGGCTCCGATGGCTCCAAACCGGCCTTCTTACAGCCTTACGGGATCAGTCGAAGCCGGGGTCACTGCCCACTGAAGGTATGCGGCCCGGGCGTGAATTTCTGAATGCGCCGGCCATTGTTGACCTCACCCGTGTACAGGTTACCGGCACTGTCGACGGCGATATTGTGCACCCAGTCGAACTGACCAGCCTGACGTCCGCCCTGGCCAAAACTTCCCATCGACTCCAGGCTGGTACGCTCCAAGCGCCTGATCACGCGGTTGGCGCCATCGGCCACAAACAACCAGCGATAGTTCTCCAGCGGTGAAATGGCTATGTCCCAGACCGCACCGCTACCCAGTGTCTCCTGCGCCAGTGATTTTTCGCTGACAAAAGTGCCGTCCTGGGTAAACACCTGCAGGCGATTGGCGGTTCTGTCCGCAACATACAAGAGCCCCTCCGGACCCAGAACAACCGCATGCACAGGACCCATGAACTGATCCGGCACATCACCTGGCCTGATTTCCGTTGCCGCTGGCAGGGGCCGGTCATCAGGCACATTGCCGTAAGCCCCCCAGTGCCGCTTGTAGGCCCCGGTGACACTGTCAAAAACAATAATGCGTCTGTTTAGATAGCCATCCGCAACATAGACTTCCCGCGCCTGGGTATCCACGGCGATATCCGCCGGGCGTCCCAGCCTGGCCGGATCATTGCTGCCGCCTGTTTCACCCGGTGTGCCCAGTGTCAGGACATGTTCGCCGTCTGGGGTGTATTTCACGACGATATGCATACCGCCGGCATCCTGGTTGCCCCCTATCCAGACATAGCCTTCGGCATCCACGAAAATGCCATGCTCGTTCAGTGGCCAGTCGACGCCTGGCTGCCGCCATGACTGAGTATTGCGATCCCAGACCGGACCACCCCAGGCCTGCAGCAAGGTGCCCTCTCCACTGAACTGCAGGACGGCCGGTGCCGGGTTACAACATGCAGAAACAGGTGGCTCCTGCACAGCACCCAGTTCATCAGCTGACAGGGATTTCGGACGGTGCAGCACCCAGATCGTGTCATCCGGTGCAACGGCAATGCCAGAGACCTGACCGAGTATGAGGTTATTGTCGTAAGGCAGGGGCCAGTCAGCATCCACGGCGTACAACGGCTGGGCTTGTGCGAACCCGGCACCGAGGAGACTGATCCCGAGCAACAGTGTGTATGACAATGATTTCATGACTCCCCCCGGAGTTTCAGAACCTGCGACTGTGGTCAAAGTAGCGTTCAAAGTGAGCTTCGCTCAGCGTGAACAGTTCCTGGTTGATCTCCAGCATTAGATCACGGATATCCTGCCCAGCATAGGCCGGTGCCAGTTCGGCGCCCACCTCCTGCAAACTGCTGACTCGATGCAGGCGCTTCTGCAACAGGTTGTGCAGCCAGCACCAGGGCGAGACTTCGGGATCATAGAAAAAACGAAAGTCCTCCATGGCCTGCTGCAGTTTCTCGACGGAAAATATGCGGAATCGCTCGGCCATGATCTGGCTCGTTAACTGGTCGATGCGCTTGAGCACCGCACGTTTTTCAGGCTCGCTGTACTGGTTCCAGCGAATGACTTCGAAATTAAAGCGTTTGCAACCGCGACAGATTTTGTCGCCCAGGGACGTGGTTGAGCAGATGCCAATGCAGGGAGTTTTGACGGTGTTCATGGCTCCCGATTGTAACGTGACGTGTGGGCGCGACCTAGTCTTTGAAGGCCAGTTCGAGTAAAATTATCGCCCGCTTTACTGGCCCGACCAGGCGTCGGGAATGACCCTGCAGCGCCACCTAACCTATTGAAAAAAAGAGGAAATCCAAAGTGCTTGAAGCGTATCGCCAACATGTGGAAGAACGGGCAGAGCTGGGCATTGTGCCCAAGCCACTGGACGCAGAGCAGACTACCAGCCTAGTGGAACTGCTCAAGAACCCGCCCCAGGGCGAAGAGGATTTCCTGCTGGACCTGATCAGCAATCGCGTCCCGGCCGGTGTCGACGAGGCCGCTTATGTGAAAGCTGCCTTCCTGTCCGATGTGGCCAAGGGTAAGGCTTCTTCTCCCCTGCTCTCGAAACTGGATGCGGTCAAGTTACTGGGCACCATGCTCGGTGGTTACAACATCACTACACTGGTGGAACTGCTGGATGACGCAGAACTCGGTGCTGCCGCGGCCGAGGAACTGTCACAGACTCTGCTCATGTTCGATGCCTTCCATGATGTCGCCGAAAAAGTCGACGCCGGCAACGAACACGCCAGGAACACCATGCAGGCCTGGGCCGATGCGAAATGGTTTGAAGCCCGCGAGGAAATCCCCAAGGTTATTACCGTGACCGTCTTCAAGGTCCCGGGTGAAACCAACACCGACGACCTGTCTCCGGCACCGGATGCCTGGTCGCGGCCTGATATTCCGCTGCATGCCCTGGCCATGTACAAGATGCCACGCGAAGGCATCACCAAGGCCGTTGAGCAGGTGGAAGAGCTGAAACAGAAAGGTCACCCGGTTGCGCTCGTGGGTGATGTCGTGGGAACTGGCTCCAGCCGCAAGTCCGCCACCAACTCCGTGCTCTGGCATATGGGCAACGACATTCCCCATATCCCGAACAAGCGTGTCGGCAGCATTGTCCTGGGTTCCTCCATCGCCCCCATTTTCTACAACACCATGGAAGATGCCGGCGGTTTCCCGCTCGAATGCAACGTTGACGACATGGAAACCGGAGACGTCATCGACATCCATCCGTATGACGGGAAGATCACCAAGCATGGCAGCGATGAGGTCATTACCGAATTCAGTCTGAAAACCGCCATGCTGCTGGACGAAGTCCGTGCCGGTGGCCGCATCAACATGATCATCGGCCGCGGCCTGACCGACCGGGCCTGCGAAAAGCTCGGCCTGCCGCCGTCAAAAGCGTTCCGTCGACCGAAAGCCCAAGAAGAAAGCGACAAGGGCTACACCCTAGCCCAGAAGATCGTCGGCAAGGCCTGCGGCGTCGACGGCATACGTCCGGACACCTACTGTGAGCCCCGCATGACGACAGTCGGCTCCCAGGACACCACAGGTCCCATGACCCGTGACGAGCTGAAGGACCTGGCCTGCCTGGGCTTTACCGCCGACCTGGTCATGCAGTCCTTCTGTCACACCGCCGCCTATCCGAAACCCGTGGATATTGAAACCCAGCATTCCCTGCCCGATTTCATCCAGACCCGCGGTGGCGTCTCCCTGCGTCCGGGTGATGGCATTATCCATTCCTGGCTGAACCGCATGCTGCTGCCGGATACTGTCGGCACCGGTGGTGACTCCCATACCCGCTTCCCGATCGGTATTTCCTTCCCGGCCGGCTCCGGCCTGGTGGCCTTTGCGGCCGCTACCGGCGTCATGCCGCTGGACATGCCGGAATCCGTGCTGGTGCGTTTCAAGGGTGAGATGCAGCCTGGTATCACCCTGCGCGACCTGGTCAACGCCATTCCATACGCAGCCATTCAGCAGGGCCACCTGACTGTGGAGAAGAAAGGCAAGAAGAACATTTTCTCCGGCCGCATCCTGGAGATAGAAGGCCTGCCGGATCTGAAAATCGAACAGGCATTCGAGCTTTCTGATGCCTCTGCCGAGCGCTCTGCCGCCGGCTGTACCATCAAACTGAATCCCGAGCCAATCATCGAGTACTTTAAGTCCAACGTTACCCTGCTGCGCTGGATGATTTCCCAGGGCTATGGCGATCCGCGTACCCTCGAACGCCGAGCCAGAGCCATGGAAGAGTGGCTGGCCAATCCGGAACTGCTGGAAGCCGACGCCGACGCCGAGTACAAGGAAATCATCGAGATAGATCTCAACGAGATCAAAGAGCCCCTGCTCGCCTGCCCGAACGATCCGGATGACGTCAAACCGCTATCCGAAGTCGCCGGCACCGGCATCGACGAAGTCTTCATCGGTTCCTGCATGCTCAACATCGGCAACTTCCGTGCTGCGGGCAAAGTGCTCGAACAGCATGCCGGCGACGGCTCCATTCCGACCCGACTGTGGATCGCCCCGCCGACCAAGATGGATGAACACCAGTTGACCGAGGAAGGCTACTATGCCATTTTCGGCAAGGCCGGTGCCCGTACCGAAATGCCGGGCTGTTCACTGTGTATGGGCAACCAGGCCCGTGTCGCACCGAAGTCCACCGTGGTGTCGACTTCCACGCGCAACTTCCCGAACCGTCTTGGTGACGGCGCCAATGTGTTCCTGGCGTCAGCCGAAATGGCCGCCGTATGCTCTATCCTGGGCAAGATTCCCGATATGGAAGAGTACATGGCGTATATGAACAGTCTTGACACCATGGCCTCGGAAATTTACCGGTACATGAACTTCAACGAGATCGAGGAGTACATGAAAGGCGCTGAAAATGCCACCAACATTCCGTTGCAGAACATCAGCGATGCCAGACCACCGGCAGAAGGCTGAGATGTGAGATCGATGAAAAAGATCGATAGCGTATATCGCTAAAACCGGTAAAAACGCCCCATAAAAAAAACCGCTGCATGCAGCGGTTTTTTTATGCCTGGCAGAAAAACCGGTGTTACTGTTTCAGGCTCTTGCTGACCACCTCAAACACATCCGGCGACAGGTCCTGTACTTCCAGAATTCGCTTGAGGGCATCCTGCATCAGAGCCTGGCGTTCCGGCATGTGTTTCTTCCAGCGTGTCAGCGGGGTCAACAGGCGTGAGGCAATCTGCGGATTCATGCTATTGAGAGTGATGACCTGCTCCACCAGGAAGTCATAACCACTGCCATCCAGGCTATGAAAACCGACACTGTTGTTGAAACAGAATGCACCAATGACCGAGCGCACCTTGTTCGGGTTTCGAATATCAAAGGCCGGGTGTTCCATCAGGGCTTTCACCTTGACCAGGTTGTCCGGCACCATGGCCGCACTCTGCATGAGGAACCACTGTTCCACGACCAGGGTTTCATGCTGCCACTTGTCGTAAAAGGCGGCCAGTAACGTATCGGCCATGGCGTTACTGTCCGCCGCTGGGTTGTTCACCAGCGCCCGCAGAGCAGCGCTGGAATCCGTCATGTTGTCGGCATTGTCATACTGGACCTGAACCCGTTGCCAGTGTTCCCGCTTGTCGAGACAGGCCAGGTAGTTCAGAACGGTATTGCGCAGACTTCGGCGTGCCATTTCCTCAGCGGTATAAACATAGGCCGCGTCGCTGGCACAACTTTCATAGACCGCCACAAAGGCCTCTTCGAGTTGCTGAGCCAGGTAATGACGCAGGTATTCCCGCACCTCGTGAATACCATCCACATTCACCACATCGGCCAGTTCGGCCAGATAGGCCTCTGTCGGCAGCAGCAGCAGATGGGCAACCATGGCCTTGTCCATCTCAGTCTCGGTCAGGGCGGCCTTGAGCAAGGTGTCGTAGGCACTGATCAGGCGGTCGTCAACCGCAAAGGCTTCGCCCTTGTCACGACTGGCCATCAAATCATTGATGACCGCCAAGGCCAGCTGCTGGCAGGCCTCCCAGCGGACAAAACCATCTTCCTCAAACTGCATGAGCAGCATCAGTTCATCGCGGGTATAGGGATAAGCCAGTTTTACAGGCGCGGAAAACCCACGCAGCAGGGCCGGCACCGGCGCTGATGCTAACCCGGTAAAGACAAATTTCTGGGCGGCTTCGCTCACATGCAGCACCATGTCCGTCCCTGACTCGTAACCTGCCAGGTGCAGGGTCTGCGCATTACCCTGGCTGTCCAGCAATCCCATGCGCAACGGAATCGTGAATGGCTCCTTATTTGGTTGTGCCGGCGTGGGCGGACAGCTCTGGGTCACTGACAAGGCAAAGGTACCGGCACTCTCATCGTAGTCACCCGTCAACGCCAGTATTGGAGTCCCGGCCTGGGTGTACCAGCGACGGAACTGCCCCAGATCCAGCCCGGACACTTCTTCCATGGTGCTGACAAAGTCTTCCGTGGTGACGGCCATGCCATCGAATTTTTCAAAATAGCGGTCAGTGCCCTGACGGAAGAGTTCCGGCCCGAGCAAGTTGGCCTGCATGCGGACCACTTCGGCACCCTTCTCGTAAATGGTCACGGTATAGAAATTGGAGATTTCCATGTAGGACTCGGGCCGCACAGAATGGGCCATGGGGCCGGCGTCTTCGGCAAACTGCACGGTGCGCAGCATGCTGACATCCTCGATGCGGTTGACGGCACGTGATCCCATGTCCGCCGAAAACTCCGAGTCACGATACACGGTAAAGCCTTCCTTCAGACTGAGCTGGAACCAATCGCGGCAGGTCACACGGTTACCCGACCAGTTGTGGAAATATTCGTGCCCAACAATGGATTCGATACGCTGGAAGGCCTGGTCGGTCGAGGTTTCCGGACGTGCCAGTACGCAGGAGGAGTTGAAGATGTTCAGACCCTTGTTTTCCATGGCGCCCATATTGAAATCATCCACCGCCACGATCATGAAAATATCCAGGTCGTACTCCCTGCCGTAAACGTCCTCATCCCATTTCATCGAACGCTGCAGTGCACCCATGGCGAAGTCGCACTTGTCGAGATCCTTTTCCTCGACAAAAATGCGCAGCTGCACTTCCCTGCCGGAACAGGTGGTGAATGTGTCATCGACGGATTTCAGATCCCCGGCCACCAGGGCGAACAGGTAGCTGGGTTTGCGGAACGGGTCGTGCCAGGTTACCCAGTGGCGACCGCCTTCAAGCTCGCCGCTGTCGATATTGTTACCGTTGGACAGCAGCACCGGATACGTCGCCTTGTCTGCTTCGATACGGGTGGTGAAGGTTGACAGTACATCCGGGCGATCCAGGTAATAGGTAATCTTGCGGAAACCTTCCGCCTCGCACTGGGTGCAGAACATCCGGCGGGATTTGTACAACCCCTCCAGGCTGGTGTTGTCCTGGGGCATGATGCGGGTATCACATTCCAGTACAAAGGCATCCGGCACATCCATGATGATGAGTGACTCGTGGGCCGTGGTGTAATCGGATTCTGCCAGCACCTTGCCGTCCAGGCGCAGTTCCAGCAGGGTCATGTTGGCGCCATCCAGCACCAGTTCCCGTCCGACTGCCTGCCCGTCAGCGTCCGGATTGCGCCGAATGGTCAGCCGCGAGTGCACCAGCGTTTCCTCTTCAAAGAGTTTCACGGTCAACTCGGTTTCATCGATAAAGAAAGCCGGCGTCTGGTAGTCTTTCAGGTAAACGGTTCTACCCTGGGATTCTTTCATTGTCTGTCCTGTTTACTGCACTTGGGTGAATGGTATTGCGATTTATATGAGGATAGTGACGGAAAAATTACGCCGAAATGGCTATCTCGTAACCGGTAAAACGCCTGAGATTGATCACGCCGGTATCGAAGATCAGGTACTGACCCTTGATACCCTGCAAAGTACCGGTGATTTCAGTGTCCTTGTCAAAATTGAACGAGACGATTTTTTCCGGGTAAACCTGCACCGGGTAATGGATGGCCACCGGGTCGACACCGTTCAGCACACTGATGGCATGGAGTCCGAACTGGTGCTGCAAATCATCCAGTTCCCTGGCGCATTCAACCAGCAGTTTGTCCCTTTCAGCGGCCAGATCCACCGTCTCATTATCGCCCTTGAGCATGTTGCGCCAGTTGGTCTTGTCCGTGACGTGCTGCTTGAACATCACCTCCACGAATCCCGACTGCTGACGTGAACGCACGCGCATGACGGGCAGCGCCTGGATAGCACCCTGATCGATCCAGCGTGTCGGCACCTGTGAAGCCCGCGTAATACCCACTTTCAATCCGGAGGAATTAGCCAGGTACACAATATGATCCTGCATGCAGAACTCATCACCCCAGACGGGTTCACGGCAGGTGCCGGCGTCATAGTGACATTTTTCCGGCGAGATGATGCAGCTGTCGCACTGGGCCAATTTCTGAAAACACGGGTAACAGTAGCCCTGGTTGAAACTCTTGTTGGTGTCACGACCGCAATGCACACAGGTGATTTTGCCGGTATACGCCAGAGTCACGGTTTTGCCAATGAGCGGGTTCAGGGGCAGGCACTCTGCGTCCAGCACCAGTCCATAGCTGACCGGATCATCCAGCCGGGCCCGCATCTTGTGCAGCTGTCCCTGTAGTAACGCAGCCATCAGTAGCACCCCTTCATGGTCCGGGTTAATGCGTGTTTCATGCAACTCAATTGTGGCATTCCTTCTCCTTGGGTTTCACATAACCGACGCGCTGTTCCGGCGGCAGGAATTTTTCATCATAGGCAATCACTGCCTGCAGGCACAGGGATCGCTGCTCATCAGTCAGCTTGTCCCCGTTTTCCCAGCGGCCCAATGCAATGGCATCACGCATTTGCGCGTGAATCTCAGGCGTCATCATCGCCAGCAGTTCTGCCAGCGTTGCAGGGGGTTCAGTCATTGTTCTGCTCCATGGGTCCTGCTGCGAAGTATGCGGCTCACCGTGGCGGTCACCGCGCCATAGAGTACGCCGGAGAGCATACCCCCGATATGGGCCTCGTCCGCGATAAAATCAAGATCAATGGCTGTCATCACAACCAGGCTCAGCAGGAGGAAAAAGATCAGGGCACCCGGCAGCGCCAGCCGCTTGCGTGGATCAAACAGCTGCCACATCCAGATATAGCCGAAAAGACCATATACCACACCAGACATGCCGCCAAAATAGATGGTGCCGCCATACAGGAATTGCACGCTGTTCGAGACCAGGGCAATAGTGGCTATCAGCATGAATAACACCCAACTGGCCTGCACGGCTTCGATACGCCGGCCAAACTCCCAGAGCCACAACATATTGAAGGACAGGTGTACGAGGCCGCCATGCAGCAGGATCGGGGACAACATTTGCAGGAACTGTGTGAAGGAAAAATTCGACAGCACACGGTCGAGCACGATCATGCGGGTGCCATAACTGAAATCCGGGTACAGCATGCTGCGCACCAGATCATTCATGCCGTTCAACGGCGCGACAAAAGCCAGCACAATACAGGTGATGATCAGCAACAGGGTGAGCGGCGCTTTCAGGGAGGCCCTCCCCACATTGCCCAGCAACTCGGCAGGGTTGAAATAACCGGCCATGCTGGCGGAATCGGTTTCTGCCGGCCTGACCGTGCCGGCCTGCCAATCGCGGAAAAGTCGAATGGCTTCCCCTACCTGATCCTGGCGGGAGACAGTCATTACCTGCCCGGGGTCCACGTGATGAATCCTATGCGGAATTTTGCGCTGCCAAAGCAAGCGGCTGAATTGACTCAGGTCGACATTCTCGGGCACTTCCAGCACTTTAAACATGTTGCCGTGATGCGGGTTTACCGGTTCGTGGGACGATAGGACCACCCGAGCTTGCTACGACAGGTTTCGTAATAGTCGTAATCACCCGGGTGCAGGATTTTCAGTTGCTTGTCTTTCTTGCGAATGGTGATGCGATCGCCAGGGCTGCAGGCATGACTCATGGAGCCATCACAGCTCAACTGTGGCAGGATCCGGTGCCGGTCACCAACCACCAGCGTCAATTCGCGATTGCCCTCTACCACTATCGGACGACTGCTGAGACTGTGGGGGTTGATCGGCACCAGCACCATCGCATCCAGGCGTGGGTGCATAATGGGGCCACCGGCTGACATGGCATAGGCTGTCGAACCGGTAGGGGTGGCCACAATCAGGCCATCCGAGGCCTGGTTGTAGACAAATTCGTCATCGATATAGAGCGCGAATTCGATCATCTGCACGGCCTTGCCAGGATGCAGCACGATGTCGTTAAGCGCGGAACCCAGGTAGACCTGGTTGCGGTCGCCGATAAACAGATCGAGCAGGAAGCGGGACTCAATTTTGAACTCACCGGCCAGTACGCCGTCCAGCATGGCTTCCAGGTCGTCCGGCATGATGTCCGTCAGGAATCCCAGGCGCCCCCGATTTATGCCGATAACCGGCAGATCATGTTCCGCGAGGATGGATGCCACCTGCAACAAACTACCATCACCGCCAACGACTATCACCAGATCGCACTTGCCGGCCAGTTTCTGGATCGGGGCAACCGGAAAAGCGTGGTCATCAAGCAGACTGGCGACATTGACGTCGAGCACGATATCGACATTGGCCGTATGCTTCAGATAGTGCACCAGGGCCTGCAACGAATCGACGATGTCGGGGTTGTTTCTGCCGGTGAGACCGATTGTTGAAAATTGCGCCATGGAGGAGTGTTCAGGTGGCTGAAAAAGTAACCCAGTATATCACGGCGCATCCTGCCACCATCGATTAATCTTGAGGGTTGTCAGGCAATCCGGGGCCTTCCTTGTTTATAATGGCCGCGCCTTTCAGGAGACTTACCATGGACATCAGTAATAGCAAAATTGCCGTCGTCGGGCTGGGCTATGTCGGCCTGCCGCTCATGGTCGAATTCGCCCGGCATTACCCTACCCTGGGTTTTGATATCAATGTGGCGCGTGTCAACCAGCTGAGCCAGGGGCGTGACAACATGATGGACCTGACGCCTGATGAGCTTGCGGGTGCTATCCATGGCTCCTACTCCTCTGACCCCGACAGCCTGGCCGGCCACAACGTCTATATCGTGACTGTGCCGACGCCGGTCGACAGGCAGAACCAGCCAGACCTGACGGCATTGAAAAATGCCTGCAATCTGGTGGGTCATTACCTTTCGGATGGCGATACGGTCATTTTTGAATCCACAGTGTATCCCGGCTGTACGGAAGAGATCTGCGTGCCAATCCTGGAAAAAGTCTCCGGCGGCACCTTCAACCGGACTTTTTTTGTCGGCTATAGTCCGGAGCGCATCAACCCAGGTGATAAGAAACACCGGCTGACCAATGTGGTAAAGGTCACCTCCGGCTCGAATACCAGCACAGCAGCTTTTGTCGATGCGCTGTACCAATCAATTCTGTCGGCTGGCACCCATCCAGCCAGCAGTATCAAGGTGGCAGAAGCATCGAAAGTTATCGAAAACACCCAGCGCGATCTCAACATTGCCCTGATCAATGAACTCAGCATCATATTTCACCGTCTCGGCATCGATACCGAGGAAGTGCTCGAAGCGGCCGGGTCAAAGTGGAATTTTCTGCCGTTCCGACCCGGCCTGGTTGGTGGTCACTGCATCGGCGTTGATCCCTACTACCTGACCCACAAGGCACAAGAAATCGGCTACCACCCGGATGTGATTCTGGCTGGTCGTCGTATCAATGACGGCATGGGCTCTTACATCGGTGAACGCCTGGTCAAGGAAATGACCAGCAAGCGTATTCACGTGGTGGACTCACGCATCCTGGTGATGGGATTGACGTTTAAGGAAAACTGCCCCGATATCCGCAATTCCAGGGTCGTCGACCTGGTCAGAAGCCTAGGGGAATACCACGCCAATGTGGATATCTACGATCCCTGGGTCGACAGTCAAGCCGCCGAGGAAGAATACGGCTTGTCACTGGTGAGTGAAGCGGAAGCACAAGCCTACGATGCTGTGATCATCGCCGTCGCGCATACCGCCTTCAAGGAGATGGGGCTGGCGAAAATCCGGCAACTAGCACGCGACAGGCATGTCCTGTTTGATGTGAAGTACCTGTTCCCGATTTCCGAAAATCTGGCCCGTCTCTGAGCTCCCTCTTCCCTGTGACACGTGTTACAGGGTATTAACAGTCAGGGCCACGGGGGTGGTACCAAATACCAGCTCACCGGTATCTTGCATGCGGTACGCGACAAACATCTTGACCGCCCTGTTCACGAGTCCGACAGCCGCCAGATCCAGGCCTTCTGTCACTTCCACGAGTTCCTGTGCAGTCATGTAGCGGTCACTGTTGACGGCCTCCAGTGTCGCTGGTTTGCGGTCCCAGGGTTTGAGCTCACCTGACCCGGTCAACTGGTAGACACTGGACTGTCCGCCAAGAAATACCACGTGGGTTGTATACATCTTGCCTAGGTGACGAGCTTCGGGGGTGATCTTCATACGCAGGTTGATGCTGTCAGTCGTGGTAAAGGTGCTGGCAA
>Ga0181569_10000451_pt1 | contig 31835 bp, 27 predicted proteins | sample 101ome_19_FD_132452 | JGI IMG/M metagenome (GOLD analysis project Ga0181569, IMG submission 132452) | Coastal salt marsh microbial communities from the Groves Creek Marsh, Skidaway Island, Georgia - 101405AT metaG (megahit assembly) | ecosystem: Environmental > Aquatic > Marine > Intertidal...
ACTCGCCTCATCCCTCTCTTCAAACTCTTCCCGGCCGCCGTGCTCTCTATTGTTTCGCCTATTCATACCGTTTTCCTAACGAATAATGTCACCCAGACGTTCGTAGCGAACGCGCCCAGGTAGACGCGTCACCCAGTTGCCCAACACGCGGGGCAGTGAGCCTAAGCCACTGTAATAAGGCCCAGCGGTATCAGGGGCCCACGACCAGTATATACTCATGGCCTTGCCCTTGATCAACTCTTTGGGCACTGAACCCCAGTAGCGACTATCAGAGCTGTTGTCGCGATTATCCCCCATCATAAAAAAATGGCCGTTCGGTACAGTATAAGGTCCGAAATTGTCGCGCGAATAGGCCGCCGCAGAGAGGGTTCTGCGATCGGTGTATTTGGACAGGGGAGGGTCTCTGAAGGGCTGTCCGTCGACGTACAGCGTCTTGTTTACGATCTCTACGGTCTGTCCGCCCGTTGCGACACAACGCTTTATCAGGTCGCGATTTGCGTCTTGCGGTGACTTAAAAATGACGATATCCCCCGGTGCCGGATCGCGCAGAGCGGGAAAGCGAAATAGACTCACATCAGTTCCAGGAACATCTATGGGGGCTCCGTACACAAACTTGTTCGCCAGCAGATAGTCACCAACTAGTAGGGTGTCCTCCATCGAACCAGAGGGAATGTAAAATGCCTGGACTACTGCCGTTCGAATCAGCAGGGCCAAACCAACCGCAACTAGGATAGAAGAAACGTATTCTCTGACGCTCGACTTGCGATCCTTCGCGTCCATAAATCTCCTTTAGACTTTCAGATTTTGGCATAAAGTAACAAACGCCCATTCTATTGTAAACGTTCCCTAGCTCACACATCTCCACTTGACCAGACGCATTGTAAACGCCAAGCACTCGGGCACAAATACTTGTGCAATGGAGACAAGTGTCATATTATGTTACACTTACAGCATTTGATACGCATTTGATACGCAAGACGTTTCTGTGTAGCTGATGACCGGTTGGTGATACACATGGAGATCACGTTTTGGGGTGTACGGGGCTCTTTTCCCGTCTCCTCTCCACACTGCGCCCGATACGGCGGTAATACCCCCTGCATCGAAGTCAATGCACAGGACACGTGCGTGATCGTCGACGCAGGCACGGGGATTTATTCATTGGGGAAACGCCTCGTAGAGCAGGGCCAGAAGGAAATCCACCTCCTAATTAGCCACACGCACTGGGATCACATACACGGTTTTCCACACTTTGCGCCCCTGTGCGAGTCGGACGTGACCATCCATTTGTATGCGCTGGCTAATGCCAACGCTTCGCTCAAAGACATTCTGTGCGGGCAGCAGCAAGAGCCTTTTTTCCCTGACGCACTCGATTCGGTCAATGCCGATTTACACTTCACGGATCTGAGCGAGGGACAGCGCTGGAACATAGGACCTATTGACGTGCAGTGTAGACGGCTCAACCATGCCAGTTACACGAGTGGCTTCCGACTTGAGTCTGTGGGCAAAACCTTTTCCTATCTGAGCGATCTAGACCTCTATGGCCCACGTCTGCACGGCGAAGGGATGAATACGGGAACTGAAGACGAGATAGAGCAGAAGCGCATAAGACTACAGCAGAATGCTTTAGAGTTAGCCCGAGATGCCGACCTAATGGTATTCGACTCTTTTTTTCTAACGGAAGAATACAAAGACGATTGGGGACACAGCAAAATGGAGGACGCGCTGCGCTTGGGCACTGAGTCCAATGCGCGACGCATCGCCTTTTTCCATCACGCGCCAGGGCGCAGCGATGACCAGCTCGATGAACTAGTGGCGCACTACAGCACTGAAGTGCACCGCGATGCCGACCTGATCGCCGCTACGGAAGGCAATCAAGTTGTCTTGTAAGGGAGTCGAGTAGTGAAGATTTCACTATGGGGTGCACGCGGAGGCGTCTCTGTGGTACGACCAGAGACGCGACGGTATGGCGTCAACACTCCCTGTATTCAGGTCGAATGCCCCGGTGCGGATACGATCGTCTTGGACGGAGGCATTGGCCTGCACTGGTTGGGTAATGCACTCTTAGCTGAATCATTTGGCAGTGGCAAAGGCAAAGCCCATTTATTCTTCAGCCATACGCACTGGTCTCACATACAGGGAGTGCCCTTTTTCGTACCCCTGCTCATACCGGGTAACTCCATTCACCTTTACGGTCGCGCCGGCCTGTACGGCATGCAAAAGGTTCTTTGCGACCAGATGAACCCGGCCTACTGTCCTGTACCCGATTTCTTTGACGATGCTATAGGAGCACAGGTCGACGTATCCGAACTAGGCAAATCTCCAATTCGCTTGGGATCACTGCTCATCGAATACGCCGAGATAGGCCAGGTACACGGCAGTCCGCGCCTGGGCTATCGCATCAGCGATGGGATGAACGCGCTGGCCTATATTCCCGCGGTAGAGTATTTAAATGATGCGGTGCGCGAGGCAGCACGCGCGCTGGCCAACGATGCCGACCTCCTTATTCACGACGCATACTACAGCGACCAAGAATATCCGACACAACAGGGCCGAGGACATTCCTGCCCTCGACAGGCCCTGGAATTAGCCCAAGGCGCGAGCGCAAAACGCCTGCTGCTCTTCAACCATCATCCCGAACGCTCGGACCAAGCACTCGACGAAGTAGCCAACGCGCTAAACAGCGCTGAACTACCCGTTGAATGTGGGCGTGAAAGAGGCGTCTACGCGTTGGAAGAGCGGTAGCGCTCCTCTTTCCAGGGATCTCCGCGGTCGTGATAGCCGCGTTCCTCCCAAAAACCCGGCTGATCGTTTTTCGAAAAAACCAGCTTGCGCACAAACTTAGCCGACTTCCACGCATAGAGCTTAGGCACGACCAGTCGCATGGGTCCTCCGTGTTCTATTGGAAGCGGCTCGCCAAACAGTTGATCGGCCAGCATTACATCCTCATCCAAGCAGTCTGCTAGCGGTAGATTCGTCGTATAGCCGTCCGCTGAATGCACAATGACAAAGCGCGCTTCGTCTGTGGGCCGCACCATCGCCGCTACGTCGACAAAACGAACGCCGGCCCACTGTACGTCAAATTTGGACCACGTTGTAACGCAGTGAAAATCGGCGATCTCGCGGCCGCGTGGCAGTCTGATAAAGCCATCCCAATCGAGATCGAGCTCCTGTTCGACTTCTCCCTCGACCTGAAATCGCCAGCGCTTGGGATGGAACCTGGGCTTTACGCCTAAATCGAGCACGGGAAACCCCTTGGTCACGTGCTGCCCCGGCGGCAAGCGCTCTTGCTCCGGGTCGGCCTGCCGCGGTTCGTTCTTCTTGAAGCGCTCTAACAGCTTTGCTTTAGCCGCGAGCATTTTATCGTTGTACTCCACCTAGTCCTCCACGTAAACTACAGACTCGGTTTTGACGGATTCAATTGCCGCGGCCAGCACCTTCTGCGCCCTCAGGCCATCGAGGCCCGACCCATCAATATCCTCTGGTTGAACCCCTTCTTCTAGCTGGTCGACAAAGCGACTGAGTCGATTGCGAAAGGTATCTTCAAAGTCGCCCATACCGCCAAAAATAGGGTTGGAATACACCCGCTTTTCCATCTCTCCAGCCGGATAAAGCGTAGCCTCTCGAAACATATCATCTACGACAAAACGCCCCTTAACACCGGCTACTTCGCAGCGCTCCATCGGATGCCCGCGCTCTATATCGTAGCTACCCGTCAGGTGACCGAGACAGCCGTTTTTAAAACGCATATTAAACTGCGCCGTCGAATAGATGGAGCGCCCTGGGCCCTTGAGCACAAAACACTGCACGCACTCTATCTCACCGCAGTAGTAGCGCATAATATCAACCGTGTGCGGATGCAGTGCTTTAATCTGAAACCACGGACTGGACTCCCGAGGGTTCATGATCCACATGCTCATGTTCATGAAGAGCAAGTCGCCGACGCGCCCGTCGTCCATCCACTGCTTGGCCAAGCGCGCAGCAGGGGTAAAGCGATGGTTCATATTTATCCCGTAACACAGTCTCTTTTCCCGTGCCAGAGTAACCATCTCCTCAGCTGGCCCAATTTCGTTTGAAATGGGCTTTTCCCCGAGCACGTGCAGCCCCGCGCGCAGCGCTTCCATCGTCGGCGCATAGTGGTCACTGCCGTATTCTTGGCCACCGGTAGTCACGCTCACCATATCCAAATCAACGGCGTCAACCATCTCCTGCACGCTATAAAAAGCGCGTGCACCGTGTGCTGCTGCCGCCGCGTCGGCACGCGCTTGATCTACATCACACACGCCGAGTAAGTCGGCGTTCTCCAGTTCATTGTAGATCTTGGCGTGCCGATTGCCGATAGGACCAAGTCCAATTACCCCTACTCGGATCATATTATTTCTGTGGCACCTTGACGACCTGACCGGTTTCCCAGGACTTGATGATAGATTCGATTACCAGCTGAACTTTAAGTGCATCTTCAGCCTTTGCATCTACTTTGCTGGGTGGCGTTTTTTTGCGTAAATCGTCAACCCATGCACCAATGCGCGAAGGGAACGTATCGGGAAACGAGCCCATACCACCCAAGTGATCATAGCTCTCGATTTCCTGGGAGAAACGCGGGTAAAAGCTCAATTTCTCGCAGGCTTCGTTAATGATGACCCGGCCTTCAGACCCCACCAGTTCAAGCGTCTCTAACCCATAGCTTCCCCCGGCGTCATAGCTGCCTGTAAGGTGGCCAATAACGCCGTTTTTGAAGAGCAAATTGGCCTGAACATTGGACCAGATCTTACGCCCTTTACCTTTCTTAAAAAACGCCTGTACGCTGTCGACGTCTCCGGCAAAGTAGCGCATCACGTCGAGCGAATGGGGATGCAGAGCGCGAATATGAAACCACGGACTCGACTCGTTGGGATTATTAATCCACATGGTCATATTGACAATATTGAGTTCGCCCAAGCGACCGGCCTTAAGCCACTCTTGGGCTTTCACAGCGGCAGGCGTAAAGCGATGATTTAAATTGACGCCGTAGCGAAGCCGCTTTTTCTTGGCCAAAGCCACCATCTTACGCGCTTTACTCACGTCGTTGGAGATGGGCTTCTCGCCGAGCACCGGCAGACCAGCTTTTAACAGCTCCATCGTCGGCTCATAGTGATCGCCCCCATTTTCTACGCCGGCTGTTGTCACGGAGCAAGCGTCTAAATCGATCCCGCTCTTGAGCATTTCTTTGACACTGTAAAACGGCTTTGCCTTCCAGCGTTCGGCGGCGGCATCTGCGCGCTCTCTATTTACATCACACACGGCAACCACGCGGGTATGCTTGTTTTCGGTATAGCAGCGTGCATGATTATTACCAATACCCCCCAAACCTACGATGCCGATATTCAACATGAGTCCTTCTCCCTTTTTAAGGATTTATCCATGAAATCTATGGGGCGCTGAGCGGTTCGGGCGTAGCCACGCCCAGCACTCCTGCCAGTTCTACAATCTGTTGCCAGGCAACCTCGTCCACGTCGAGGCCGCGTTCAACCCGCTCGACGTAGTGCCTGTGGGCGTTCTCGCCTGGAAGCAAAATTTCGCGCACACCTTCAACTGGAGGACAGTCTTTAATTCGGCGAATGAGATCTTGCACCTCGGCAAAGAATGGTTCGAGCGAGCGAAATGCCTCAACCCTTAGCACGGCAATAAAGAGCGCATTGCCAGAGCGCTGACCGTCCTCTTTACTGCACTCGGCTCCCGAAAGAGCACCCGCTAAGATGTCTACCATGACGCTGAGCCCAAAGCCCTTATGACCACCCGTCGGCACCCCGAGTGGTAGAGCAGCGCCCGGAGGAGGACCATAGTATGCCTCCACGTCTGTGGTCGGCAGGCCGTCGGCGTCAACAATCGAACCGGCGGGGGCGGGCCGTCCAAGATTGCGCAAAAGACGCAGATCTCCGCCCGAGGTCATACTGGTCGTCATATCGAGCACAATAGGCCAATCTAACCCTGTCGGTATGCCAATGCAGATCGGGTTTGTAGGCAAACGGCGCGCCCGCCCGCCGAAAGGAGCAACCGCTAAATCTCCGCCGTGGCCGTTGGCAACCATGAGGGCAATACAGTCGCGGCGCGCTGCTCCAGTAACAAAACGACCCAAGCGAGCTATGTGGTTGCAATCTCGCACCGTAACGACGGCCATCGCGCCTCCGCCGTCCACTTTGTCGAGCGCACATTCCATCGCACGCGTAGCCGTAACGGGTCCAAAGTTCCACGATCCGCTCAGGCGCGCGCCGTAAGCACTATTGTCGAGCACTAGTAGTTCGCCGCGCGGATTAACTACGCCGTCGCGGACCATGTTAACATACTGCGGCAAACGCAGCACGCTATGCGTATCGTGTCCCAATAGACCGGATTCGACTAGGTGATCAGCGACGAGTTCAGCTTCTTCACTAACGACGCCAACTGCCGTCAGCATAGCCGTGCCCAGCGTGCGTAAATCTTCCGCATTCAACCGAACCATACCTACTGTACTCCTGCGATAATGAGGGCATTGGCAACCGGCCGCTCACCCGTTTGATCCGATGGACTATTGACTACTTCACCTTTCACAACCATTGTGGTCGATCCCCCCCCGTCCAAGTTCAATCCTTGATAAGCATTCTCTTTCGACAGGGAAAAGTTGCCCAATCGCACGCGCATAAAGTGGGCGAGTTCCTCCAGCGTCATACCCATGCTGTATCCTGGCTGACGCCCGTCAACTACCACGAGAAACAAAACCGATTGATCCTGCGTGTAGCCAACGGCCGTGCGCGGATGGCGATCTTCGGCAAAGGAGCGACTGAGCCGTTCCCGCTCATATTCAACAGATACGTTCCCATCGCGGAGGATCCGCGGTCCGCCCCCCACCGCTTCGGATAGAGGACGTTGCGCAGGCGGCAGACGTCCATGCAGCTTGAGCGTGTCACCAGGTGTGATAGAGTAGGCCTCCGCAGCCCGGCTGCCGGCCGCTACAAGCCACTGTCCCACATCCAAGATCAGCGGCCAGGCTTGGCGACGCAGCTGCAGCACGCGCGCTGATACGGTGTCGTTTAGAATAGAGCGACCTGCGATGCGTTGAAGCTGAAACCCCAGAGCCGCCCGGACAGAATCAAACCGCGATTGCGCGTGCGCGTTGTACAGGGTGAACTCCTCATCGTTCGGTGCGCGGTTAAACCCGCTGATTGGCAGCGCGCGCCCGTCGGGTAATACGGCGCCAAACTGAGCCTCGAAAGACCCAATAAGCGGACGGCCATCGCGCGAAAAAACAAGGGCTGAACGCCGCTGCGGTGCCTGTATCAGAACGCCATCTTGGATTAGCAGTCCAGCAGTGTGACTCTTTTCTCTCGTGTAAAAAAAATCGCCGTTAACGCCGGCCAACGCATTTTTTGCCAGCGCACTAGTCCGCTCTACGCCTCCCCTATCGAGCGATGCGCTGGACGTGCGCAGTCCAATACCCTCTTCTCGAGCCCTCTCTAGGTCAACTTCGACGACGTGGATCCACCAAGGCCCATCCAGCAGATGAATCCTATGGTAGGAAACGCCTGGCGCCACCGTGCGCACCACATGATCGCCCGCACCACAGCCGACGCTAGCCGCAAGAATACAAACACCAACCCAAAATCTTCCAATACGCATATTTAGTGGTATGGTCGACTGCACCAACTCTTCGGCTCCCTCTGGCTAAAAAGGCGGCACAAATCTAAAAAAGGGGGCCATGAGCGTCAACGCAGACTCGCTCCCACCCCGCTGCTTATCGAAAAAGCGCTGAATCGTCATTGTCATGGCCCTCATATGCGCAGCGCCGGAGCCTCACCTCGTCCTTGCATATCTCATGGCGACTTGATAAACTAAACCACTTGTCGCAGTTTATCAGAGCCCGAACGCATTTCGCGCTTGAGCTGGTCAGACACAGAGCACACCCGCAGCATCAGCAGGCTACATATATGTAACATCGACCCCTTAAGTCACAAAAATGTCGCATTATGCGGCGCAATAGAAACCGTTTTCTCCGACGCCGCGTTTCACTTTGTCGATATTTTTTTGGAGGACCCAATTTATTTTTAGACTTGTCCGACTCAGATGAGACGAATTCGATGCAGGACAGAGTCTAAAAAATAACATAAATGTCGTATAATTCTTTTTTTACTTTTGTGAGAAAAACCTATTTTATTACATAAATGCTTGTTTTATTTTGTCATACAATACTGAGCAAAAAATGGGATAGCAAAACAAAACCTCAATAGACGCGATTCATAGACTCAATTCCAGTGGAACGCGAATTGCTAAATTACACCGCAGAGACGATCTGCCGCTTTTTAAATAGACTCGTACACAGACCGATCGGCGAATAGATTGATTTCGCCTAAACCCCGATGAGAAAGGTTTTGAAGATGGCCAAGTCCAAGTTGGAGTATATCTGGCTCGATGGATATCACCCCACGCAGAGCTTGCGCAGTAAGACGCGCATAGTTGAAGACTTCTCCGGCGATGTCGCAGATGCCCCCATATGGTCCTTTGATGGTTCATCCACCGAACAGGCTACCGGTGATTCATCCGACTGTCTGCTCAAACCCGTAGCGGCTTACCCCGATCCCGATCGACTCGGCGGCAATGGCTGGCTCATTATGACGGAAGTCCTCAACGCCGACGGCACGCCCCACGAGTCCAACGGTCGCGCCACCATTAGCGACGATGATAATGACTTCTGGTTTGGTTTTGAGCAGGAATACACAATCATGGATCCGGACACCGATCTTCCTTTGGGCTTCCCCAAGGGGGGCTATCCCCGTCCACAGGGTCCGTACTACACCTCCGTAGGCACGCAGAACGCCTTTGGTCGCGAACTCGTCGAAGAGCACCTGCAGCTGTGCTTAGAGGCCGGCTTGAACGTCGAAGGTATCAACGGAGAGGTAATGATGGGCCAGTGGGAGTTCCAGATTTTTGCCAAGGGCGCCTGTTCGGCCGGCGACCAAATCTGGTTGGGACGCTATCTGCTGGAACGGACGGCAGAAAAGTACGGTCTCGTTATCAACTTGCATCCCAAACCGATAAAGGGAGACTGGAACGGATCGGGTATGCACGCCAACTTTTCAAATGACGCCATGCGTAAAGCGGGCAACAAGAAGACCTTCGTGACCATATGCGAAGAGTTTGGCAAACACATTCCCGAACACATTGGCGTATACGGCGCCGACAACGACCAGCGCCTAACGGGCCTGCACGAAACGCAGTCCATTGATAAGTTCAGCTACGGCACGTCGGATCGCGGTGCTTCGATCCGCATCCCAATCGGAACGGTTGAGGATGGCTGGAAAGGGCGCTTGGAAGATCGTCGCCCCGCCTCCAACGCCGATCCGTACAAGGTAGCTGCCGTCATCATTAAGACGACAAAGAAGGCGCTGCGCGGCAAGGCGAAAAAGCGCGTCGCTCGCAAGCGCTAAGCACCACCCTGCGTTCCTAACACGTACAAGGGCACGGCTGTTTTCCTCAGTGGAAGGCACCGTGCCCTTTTGTTTATTTATACGACGTGCATCTGCCAACCCCACTCCAGCGCGCGCTCGAAGAAGCAATGAGCCAGGCCAGCAACGCCGAATTGGCTGCGGCGGCCCAACGCATCTCTACAAGCTACCGCAGCACAAAGCGTTTAGCCGGCGAGACCTTTCTTCGCAATGCGCACGAGCGCCTCGCGTACGCAGCTACCAGATTGCCTGCTACCTATGCAGCAACCTATGCGACTCTTTCGCATCTACAGGCTCTCTGGCCTCGGCTTTCCGTGTCTTCCCTGCTAGATTTGGGATCCGGATCAGGGGCGGCCAGTTGGGCTGCCTGCACGCAGTTTGAATCTCTCCACACCGCAACTCTATTTGAGCGCGACCCAGACCTAGTCGCTCTCGGCCAGCAGTTGGCGCGCGCAGCCGCCTTGGCGCCTATGGACAAAGCTCAATGGAACACGTGTGCTCTGCAGCAAGCTGTGCTGCCCCAAGCAGACCTAGTAATAGCCAGCTATGTCCTCAATGAATTGACAGAGAAAGAGAGTACGAACACCGCGCGCACAATGTGGCACGCGACAAAAAGTGCCCTAGTGATCGTGGAACCGGGCACTACCGCTTGCTTTAACCACCTCAACCACATTCGCTCTGTGCTGATTGACGAAGGGGCCCACCTCTTAGCTCCCTGCCCCCACGCGACCTCGTGCCCATTATCCGATGACGATTGGTGTCACTTTGCTCAACGCGTGCCGCGTTCGACAAACCACCGCCTATTCAAGCGCGGAGATTTGGGATACGAAGACGAGAAGTTTTGCTATATGATCTTTACAACCCAGCCGGTCCAGCGGGTCACAGGGCGCATTCTGCGCCATCCGCAGCGACGCAGCGGACACGCGCATCTGCGAGTTTGCCAGGAGGACGGGATACGCGATATCGTGATATCTCGGAGAGATAAGGGCGCGTGGAAAAACGTGCGTAAAGCGCGATGGGGCGACGCCTGGGAAGAGTAGAATACCGCTTAAACGACCTGCGCAAGATCGGGGCGACCGGATGCCAGCTCCTGACCCACCGCCGCTAGTATCTCCAATGAACGCAGAGAAGCCGATTGGTCAAAAATGCGCACCGTTGCAATGAGCTCATCGGCCTGCGTCTCTTCGAGGAACGCACCCAGTCCGTCGGCCAGTGAAGAAACTGTTCCAACAAATGCATAGCGCAACTTATGATCGACGGCCTCTCTTTCCGGCGGCACCCAATAGGCCTCAATATCCTCTACGGGGGGGGCTATTTTTTCTCTCTCCCCTCGCATCATCTGAACCGACTGCACCTGCTGAGAGGTGAAGAGACGACGCGCCTCCTCTTCGCTATCGGCGCCAACAACGCTGGTCCCAACCATTGCATAGGGCTTTGCAAGCTGTTGCGAAGGCCGAAATTCACTGCGGTAAATAGCCAACGCATCCATTAGGTGGTCCGGTGCAAAGTGCGAAGCAAAGGCGTAGGGCAATCCGAGCATACCAGCCAACTGAGCGCTAAACAGGCTCGATCCCAATAGCCATATGGGCACGTTTAACCCGGCGCCGGGCACAGCGCGCACGCGACCTGTCTGGGCATCACTAAAGTAGTTTTGAAGTTCAACTACGTCGCGCGGAAAGTCGTGATCGCTTCCCTCGAGCTTGCGACGCAGCGCATGCGCCGTCGTGAGATCTGTCCCAGGAGCGCGTCCTAAACCAAGATCAATACGACCGGGGTAAAGCGACTCTAGCGTGCCAAACTGCTCGGCAATGACGAGCGGTGCGTGGTTGGGCAACATGATTCCACCAGAGCCGACTCTTATGCGCTCAGTTGCGCCGGCTATATGTCCCACAAGCACGCTGGTGGCCGCACTACCAATGCCGCTCATATTGTGATGTTCGGCCAGCCAGTAGCGGTTAAAGCCACACCGTTCGGCCCATTGAGCCCGTTCGCGCAGCTGCACAAAGGCCTGTTGAGCCTCTTCCCCCCGTCGTATGGGTGCCAAATCTAGAATCGAGAACGGAACGGCATCAGTCATTGCGTGCTCCTGGATAACCATCGCGCTCTCTAGCTGCGCGCAAATGCGCTGCAATAGAAGCGGCAAAGCGCCGTTCGCTATTGTCTTCTGGGGCATAGCCTATAACGCTTCGCGCATTGGCAAGGCTCCAAAAAGCATGTGAATTGCCGCTGATACCGTAGAAAATCTGGAAGGGCACCCCTGACTCGTCGGCGATATCCTCTGCTTCAATAGACTTCACAAAGAGCTGCTGCATATCGCGATCGCTTATGTATGCGCCCAGCGCTCGGCGCATACAGCGCAAATCTCCTAGCTGACATTGCTCGATATCGGTTTCGCGAGGACCGCCTATGCGAATTTGCACATTGGGCAGAGGGCGGCCATTCTGCTTGCCGGCTGCAAAGACAAAGCCTAGATGTTCGTAGGTTTCCTTTGCCCAACCGTAATAGTTATCTGAAAGGGCGCGACCTTCCGGTTGCACGACGTCCATAGAACCGTCTAGAATCAGCTCTTCGTAGTAGTCGGCTGCGTGGTTTGAACTTGCTACGACAACGCGACTGACCCCTTCTTCTAACGCCGTCATATACACGTTATACGCCATTTCCACATTCCGCATCTCTGCGCGGAAACGCGCTTCAGCCCCGTCGTTTTCCGGTCGCACGAAACCAAAGTGAACCACGGCGTCTATACCGGAAAAATGGGCGCGGTATGCGTCGCGATCGGCATTGCCCAAATCCGCGATCTCAACTCCCTCTACGGATCGGCCGCTACGATCTTCCGCGCGCACATCCAACAGAGTGAGCGCATAATGCGCGCGCAGTGCGGGCAAGACTTGTCCGGCAATTTTACCTGAAGCCCCGATAACTAACACCCTTTTTCTCATGTCTACACTCCATCTCCCGAGCGAAAATTGGATATCGCTTCTGATGTGCGCAAGGCTCGACCATAGACGCGTAGCAAATCAATTGCGCCGTCGATAAGCAGTCTTGGACTTCCGTTCGCATGACGGAGATGCGGGCTAAAACGTCCCCAGCCGAACTGGCGAAAATCGCCTCCATCGCACAGGCGTCCGTCCACGACAAAGCTGATCACGTTAGGCCCTCCGTCCACGATAACGACTGCGTGATGTCGTTTCCCCACGGAAACGGCGCGCGGGTCGCTATCCCAGCTAGCGCGCGTTCGCCCGTCATCTATTACCAGTTCTAACTGACCATTCCCCTTGTGCTGCAGCACGAATCCCTGGCCATTTTCCAGCCGAGTGTCGAGCAAAACGCGGCCTGCCACCGAACTGTCTAACTGGAACCACAGCTCGAGGCTAAACCCGGTGCGCAGGTCATCGGTTCCATAGGGACTGAGCCCACTTCGCCGAACAAACGGAGGGAGTGCGGGCATATCGACAACGGCCGGTCCCGGCTCATCGACTTCCAGCAGCTGCCCTTCGCGCGTGAGATCGGCCCGTTCAAACTGACCCCACAGCCCCTGCAGGAGAGAGGGATCAATGCGGTGGACGCGCGCTACGTCCTTCTGCGTTTCAGTCAGGTAATATTGGCCATCCTCTTCGACCAAGTCAGGGTAACTCATGCGAATGTAGGGATCGTCATCATAGAGGACTATTTCCGGCTCACTCCACTGAATTACCCGACCTTCCGGACTATCCGTTTCTATCCCTCCGCACAGCCAAACGGGATTGCGATCTTCGTATGCGTTCGAACGCTGTGCTGGATGTTCTCGAATAAAGCGCCCCCCGTGATTGTGAAACCAGTAGAGGTAGTGTCCATTGGCGCAGCGCCAGGCGAAGTTAGCCGCTCGTGGGTGTTTAAAAAGTCGTCCATCGGGAAATTTTTTATACTCCGGATCGGACCAGGTGCGGCCGCCGTCGCGAGAGTAGGCGCAGGCTGGATGGCCGTCGATCGTTCGGTAGACACAGTAAAAAGATCCGTCTGAAAGCACGCTATAGCTGTGCTCAGAAGCCACCGTATCTCCTCCCGCCGGAGCGCGCAGGCCGCGCTCCCCTTCGGGCAGCGTTTCCCAGGTAATTTTCGCCGGATCCCCTTCCGTTAAAATGTTTTCGCTTCTAATCAACACACCTTCGTTACTCGTGAAAAAACCGTCGCCAAAGCCTCCCACCTTGTGCAGCGAGACAAAGGCCGCTCCGTGAGCAACAAACGGCTTTCCGACATTCCAGAAGTACCGCAGGCGACCGCCGTCGGCATTCTGGCGATCAATGTCCATTTCGCGCACGGGAACATCAAAGCGCTGCTCCGACCAGCTTCGGCCATGATCGTCGCTGTATTTAAACACGTAGTGACCCAAGCTGTCGACGCGGGTACAGTAACCGTCCCCAAAGGGGGGATTATCGGCCTTAACCCGTCGCACGTTGTCGGTGTTGTGGTTGTAAAAGGCGTAAACACGCCCCGAAGGCACCTTCAGGAGCACGGCATAGGAGGCTTCCGGGCCGTCGGCGGGCTCCACGTCGACCAGCTCAGACCAAGTGCGTCCGCAGTCCATGCTGCGCGTAGAGACCACGTGCTGACCGGTAGCACCCTCGTGACCGGCCCCAGTCGTCATGATGCACAGCCACGCTCCGTCATCTGTTTTGACTACGTAGGGCTGGTCGCAATAGCCCTCACTGGGAATTTGCCAGCCATTGTTTAAATGTCGGGGATCGGGAATGCCCCCGAGAAAATCATCGCTCATTGCTCACCTTTCACACGTAGGGATACACCGGCGTCTGCAGAACGACGCCCGCGGACTGGCGTATGTCACCCATCGCCAGCATTGACTCACTAACATAGCTCCACTCACATTCACAGGCCAAAGCCATTGTATCCGCATTAGCGCACCTGAGTAAGTGCGGCAATACGCCTGTTTACGCGCTCGCGCATAAGCAGCAACCACTCCATAGAGCGCGGATATTTTTTCATCGTAATGGGATGGTCCATACCCCGCTGCAAGAGCGCGAGCGTTTTCTCTCGTCCTTGCAGCCTTTCCAAAAGCTGTAGAGCGCGCTGGTCCTGTAGCGCTTCGCGAAATACTTCGCCGCGTATAGAATCAACCGGCCCCTCCTCTCCCGGGTATACCATAAATGGATCTCCTGAAGGGAAAGCGCGCCCGGCGTCCGTCTCGAGAAATGGATTGATTGGCCGCGTTGAATACTGCGCGTAGTAGAAATTAAACCCCCACTGCAAGAAACCGGACAAATCGTATTTGTACAGCTGGGCACCAAGGATTCGATTCCGCGCGGAAGGCATGTAAAAAAAGCGGTTAGCCACCTGATCCCACTGCGAGACGCAATAGTATGTCCATAGGTTTTTTATTCCCCGCTCTACAAAAGGCTCTATGTGGTTACTAGCCGGAATGGGCTGACGCACCAAGCCGCGATCGTAATAGTCTACGTCGGACAGTGCATCGATACAGGGGAACCCACCTAGATGAGAATGCACTACAGATGCGGCTGCACTATAGGAATCTAGGTGCTCTGGGGACGGCTCATCAGAAACGTGGAAATACACGCGACGCTCCAACCCATTCTTCCGGATAAAACGGACCAACTGCGGCAGAAATTGATCGAGAAAATTGCGATACTTGGCGCCCGTGGCCCGGTCTTTCCAGCCGAATATTTTTCGATCTCGTCCCTTTACGCGTGCGACGATTTTAGGACAGTGCGCGGCGCCCCACTGGGTAAAAAAGTGTGCCATCTCGAAGTATTGGACTCCACAGCGATCGGCCAGTTGCACCCAGCGGCGAAGCCGTCGAAAATCAAAGTGATAGGTATTGCCCTCCTGCACAACATCAATAAGCTGAACCGTGGGGCGCTCTCCGCCCACCTCCGTATCCAGCGGCGGCGTGAACAGCGGCGTCAGCAACATATTTACTCCGTGATCAACCGCACTTCGCACGAACTGCTCAATGCGCTTCCAATGCGGCGTACTCCACACTGCGTCGCCGTAGTGTGATGCGATACAGTCGGCGTGAAACCAACTCGTGTGAATCAGCTTTTGTTTGGGCAGCGTCTGAGCAATGACATCGAGCGTAAAGGATTCCCGGGCGATAGGGCGACCCGCGTGCATAATCCGCAGCACGATCTGCTGGGGCCCCTGCACGCGCCGCACGGGTACGCGCACGCCAACCCATACGGCCCGCCACTGGCCTGGAGGTGCATCCGCACCCCGCACGAACGCATAAAGCGGATCTGGGTAGAGACCCGGCGTGGTGCGCAGAACGTGTTCGTCAAAGTGCGCACCGGGAAATTCACACGGAGCCAACCCCACTTCGCGTACGGCAATGCAGTTCTCAAGCGGAGACTCCACCTCTATCTGCAGACCTTTCAAGAGACGGTGCGAGCGGTAAGCCAGCTGAAAAGAGAACACTTCCCCCCGCAAACAGGAAGCTCTCTTAAAAGGCTTGTCCCGCAGCGCTTCATCGGGAAATACCTTTGTAAGTGAACTGAGCAATCGAGTTTCAAATTTTTCGGAGGCCATAGCATGCTCCTTTTGCCTGTTTACCATGAAGAGAAACCAACGAATTCAACCCATTTCTGATACTTGAAACAAGGCCGCGCCTTGACGCGTTTCCCAGGTCGCTAGTCTCTCTTTATATTGAGGTATTAAACCTAAAAAATATCAGACAGACGGTTCCAAACCCTTCCAATGCAAGCCTATTGTCTTGCAAACTCTCTATTCCGATCGCCTAACCCACTTGCGCAACGAAACCCGCTGGATTCGCTAAATGGACGAAGTCGAATTTATCCGCCGTGCACTAGACGATGCAACTGCGCTAATAGAGACAAAATACGCCGACCGGACGGAATTAAGCCACCGCGAAAAGGAGACAAGCGACCGGCTGACAGAAGCCGACATCGAGCTACAGCGGCTCATCGTCCAGCACATCGGCATCCATTACCCAACAGACGCTATTGTGGGCGAGGAATCAGGATTCGACAGGGGTTTCAAAAAAGGGACTGAACGCTGCTGGATAATCGACCCCATCGACGGAACCTATAACTTCACTCGCGACCTCTTTCCGGTCTTCGGCATCTCTATCGCCTGTGCCGAGCGCGGCCTCCCCGTAGCCGCCGGAATAGCGCTTCCCGGGCTGCAGCAGCTCTACTTGGCCAGGCGAGGCACAGGAGCCACGTGCAATGGCCGCTTGCTGCAGGTATCAGGCGAGAGGGAGCTTATGCACGCCCTCATCAGCATCGACTTTTCCAAACCCAGTAAACGTCATCGCGTGATGAAATCCAATAGCGCATTAGCCCGCGTTGCAGGCCAGGTGCGAGCACCTGGCTGCGCCGTTGTCGGACTGTGCGCCGTGGCTTCTGGACGCGCTGAGGCTCACTTTGATGCAGGCCTTGAGCCCTGGGATATTGCAGCGGCCGCTCTGATCATTGAGGAATCCGGTGGACGCGTAAGCCGCCCCGATGGACGCCCCCTCAACTTATTAGACGGAGAACAGGGCCTGCTTGCAAGCAACGGTCATGTGCACGATCAGCTACTCGACCAGATCCGCGCGGCTGAAATGACACTTGACCAATAGATACAAAACGCGAGGCTGTTTGGAGTAGGTATCCATAGCGCTGTATATTTATCGCGAATCTATCTGTCGCAGTTTTCACAACTCTAAGGCCTGTATACCTCCATTCCCTCTGCGAATCAATCACATGACGACGCATCCTAATGTACTGTGGATTTACGGCGAAGATCTCTATCCCGACCTGGCCTGTTACGGCACTCCGACCGTGCAAACGCCGCATATAGACCGCCTGGCCTCTGAGGGCACGACCTTCAAAAATGCCTTCGTGACGTGCCCCGTGTGTTCGCCTTCTCGCTCTGCGATAATAACCAGTCGCTATCAGACGGCTATTGGCGCTCATAACCACCGTTCTCAGCGCGAAGTGCCTTTGCCAGAAGACGTAGCTCTTATCACGGAACACTTTCGCGAAGCGGGCTACTTTACCTGCAATAGTCCAGGGCCCGGTCTGTATGACAGAGTCGGCAAAACCGATTTTAACTTTGCCAGAGACCGTCCCTTTGACGGCACCGATTGGTCGCAGCGCGCACCCGGTCAACCATTTTACGCTCAGTTGAACATCATGGATACGCACCGCGACTTTGTGCGTGACCCCGATTCACCTATCGATCCGTCGACCGTCGATCTACCACCCTACTATCCCGACCATCCGCTCGCGCGTGCCGATTGGGCGCATTACCTCGAGAGCATTCAGGTACTGGATCGCAAAGTGGGCTCTATTCTTCAACGACTCGAGGACGAAGACCTAGCGCGAAACACCATTGTATTTTTTATCAGTGACCATGGGAGAGCACACGTGCGGGACAAGCAATTCCTGTACGATGGCGGCCTGCGCGTGCCCTGTATCGTGCGCTGGCCGGGCCAGATCGACTCCAATGCCATCAGTGAACGACTTGTATCTGGGATTGACTTTGCCGCCAGTGCGCTCGACCTGTGCAATATTGCACCCTTCACGAGTTTAGACGGGCAATCATTTTTTACCAGCGCACTCCGCCCGGCCATCTTTGCCGCGCGCGACCGCTGCGATGGTACAGACGACCGCATCCGCTGCGTCCGCACCGACCGCTACAAATACATCCGGAACCTGCAGCCCGAGCGTCCTTACATGCAATTCAACGCCTATAAAAAGCACCAGTATCCCGTATGGACGCTCATGCGTGTCCTGCACGAACGCAATCAACTGGACGAAGCACAGAGTTGGTTTATGGCATCTGAACGTCCGACACAAGAGCTGTACGACGTAGACGTCGATCCGCATGAACTGCATAATTTAGCAAACGACCCGAACCACGCAGCCGCTCTTTCTGAACACTCAAACCTACTAGACGCATGGCAGATAGAGCACGGCGATCTCGGCCTAGTCGACGAGGATCGGGCCATCATGGAATACGAAGATGTTCAGATGAGAAACAATTACGAAGAACGCATGCGAGCACGTGGGCTGGATCCCGCTCTCTCGGACCTAGACTATCTCAGCTGGTGGATGGAGCACTTTGCGCTCTAGGGAACGGACGCTGGTCAGCCTGTAAACCAACCGGCACGGAGCCTAGTCGGCAGAGCGGCGATAAACTAGCCAACCCACCCACAGCGCACAGGGAAATACAGTTAAGAGCGCCGTCGTGCGCACGGCCCCTGCGATGCCAAACCACTCCAAGTAATATCCCCCAATACTCGCCCCGACTGCACTCATGAGCATACTAAAGGCAATTTCAGTCGAGAAGATCCGGCCACGCACCTCAGGCAGGACAATCTGGAGCAAGATCTGCGTGGAAAAAACCCATATAATGCCACTCCCAAACGATCGGATAAAGATCCCCAGCAAGACGCCTTCAAAGCTGACCAGCGTCGCAACGATCAACAGCCCGATCACGGCAAATCCGTAGCCTAAAGCAATACTCCAGCGTAAAGCGCCAAGCCGATCCCCCGTGATGTAGCGAGCGGCGATGGGCCCCAATCCCGTACCGATACCAACGACCGCATACATCATGCCCAGTCCGAGCGCTCCCCCTTCCCCACGGGAAAAAACCTCTCGCGAAATCGCCACTTGAACCACCTCAAGTGGAGCACCAAAGCAGAAGACCAACGCCGCCTTGTGCAGCGCGGTCACAGCGACTTCTCCGTGCCCTTTTAGATAGCGCAAACCCTGAACATACTGTCGCATCACCGTTCGAAGCGTTCGGTCGCCTTCCAGTCGAGGCTGAACCTCTAGTTGGATACGCGATAGTACGAGCGCCGAAAGCACAAAGGACAGCGCATCAATCACAAAAGATGGATAGATACCCCACGTTCCCGCTACGAGCCCGCCTAGCGCAGCGCCCGTAGCGAGCATGACCGACCACGTTGCCGAAGTGAGTGCATTGGCCGCACCCACCTGATCTGAGCGCACAATATCGGGCAAGAGAGCCGAACGCGCGGGAAAGAAGAAACCGCCTATACCCAACTGCAGAAAAGAGAGCAGATATACAACCCATACGTGTTCGGGCGAACGGATCAATAGAAAGGCCGCTGCCGTAAAAAAACGGCCCACATCAGCTGCAATAAGAATGTGTTTTCGGTTATACCGATCGGCTGCGACCCCCGCCAGCGGACTTACCAACACAGGCGCCAGCATACGCACCACAAAGAGCGTGCCTACAGCCAGTCCCGATTCCGTTAACTGGGCGATCAGCGCAGCCGAGGCGATTAGATTAAACCAATCTCCCAGCAGGCTAATTATTTGCCCCAGCCAGAGGTTGCGAAAATTGGCATTATCGCGTGCTAGGGCCCAGTATCCGCCCGATGTAGACTGCGTAGAACTCGACACTGCACCTCCTCGTCTATTGCAGGCAGATAAAGATAATTGCCGACAATCACCATCGCTATTATTTTGCTAGCCAAAGACCCTTGCTCGTATAAATACATCAACTTCAGAAATACGTTCATCATGCAATTAACAGGACAGCAAAAACGTGCATTTCGCGAACTGGGATACACCGTTTTACGCGGCGCCATTCCACAGGTTATGATTGACGATGCACTCCGCGCGATCAACCATTCGCTCGGCTACGAGGGAATGGCCAAGGATGATTTACCGCGCCTGCGCGCTCAATCGTACTGTAACGAAGTGCAAAAGACCTCTCCGATTACCGACTTGATGAATCGCTCGCCGGTCTTACCCATGGTTGAGTCTCTACTGGGGGAAGGCAACCTACAGGAAGTAGGCGCCGGCCAGATTGCCCTGCGCTTTCCCATAGAGCCGAGCAGTGATCCGGGACCACCACGCGGACATCTCGACGGCTTGGGTTCCGGTCTCAATGGCAGCGCCAAGGGCTCCTACAACCGCGGTTTTACCGCACTCGCCGTCATCCTTCTATCAGAGCTGAAGGGTGATTTCGCCGGCAACTTCACCGTGTGGCCGCGCTCTCATACGTTTTTTCAGTCTTATTTCAAAGAGCATGGACACGAAGTGCTCGAACAGGGTATGCCACGCGTAGCGCTGCCCGAAGGCCCGGTTATGCTACAGGGGCAGCCGGGAGACGTGGTGCTTACCCATCATCAGCTGGTACATACGGCAGCACCCAACGCCTCGCCGCACGTTCGCTATGCAGCCATCTTCCGCCTCCGTCACAAAGACTGCGCTGAAATAGGGCGCGATGCCTACACTGATATCTGGCGCGAATGGCCGGGCATACGCGCCTTGGACGAGGAATCAGTCGAGGCGTAGGACTCCTTTACTGCGGTGTGTTTACACACCCTTTCACCGTGGAAATAAACAGGCTATGTCACCCATATTAGACCTCAACCAGGCGCAGGCAGGGCGCGACCAACTCGTAGAGCAGGGCTATACTATTGTCCCCGGACTGCTTGCAGATCCCCTACTCAGCGAGTTTCAGCGCTGGTCTCAGCGCGTCTTTGACACCGTGCCCGTCGATCCCAAATACCGCTACCAAGGCAGCGATATTCACGTCTACACGCCGCGTCTCTGGGAGAAGATGGACGCTGAGCCAGACCAAAAGCACTTCGCAGACCCCATTGTAGAAAAAATCATTGATTACGCACCGCAAAAGCAGGTCTGTGCTGAATTGGGGCTGGAAAACCTGCAACCGCGCGACAATATTATCCTACTTTCCAAGCCAGCATACGGCCCCCCACTCTACTGGCACCAAGACTTTATGAACTGGAACCACCCGGAAGCCGCGGCGCCTTGGCCCACGGTTATTTTCCTGTCCTACTATATGAGCGACACGACGCGAGAAAATGGCTGCCTTCGCGTCATTCCCGGCACGCATCGCAAGCGAATTCCCCTGCACGATGTGCTGCCCGACGCACACGGTCCTGAAATACAGGCTATAAACGACTTGGACCATCCCATTTTCATGGACCATCCAGACAGCGTAGACGTGCCGCTCACGTCGGGTGATCTGATTATTGCCGATGCGCGCTTGCTCCATGCTGCTTGGCCGAATCAAACGGCACAGCGCCGCACCCTCGTCCTAGCATGGCATGGCGTATTCTCCTTTCCACAGCCGCCCAGTTGGTGGACGGGCGAAGTCCCAGAAGCCATACGGAATTTTGATCCTCAATTCACCTGTGCCGGAACGCGCAAACCCAGTCATCACCTGCAATAAGAGTTCTGGGATCGCAGAACTCCAATACGAATACGAGACCAAAATCTATGCCGGGAATACCACGGGCCGACCCCGAACAGTTTATACAGTGCGCCCCCGTTCTTCACGTAGACGACGTGCTACAAACAGTTAGCTTCTATTGCGACCTACTCGGTTTTCATTCGGACTTTGGCGATGCCCAGTATGCGGTCGTATGGCGCGAAAATGCGGCTATTCATTTCACACGTGGTTCCATAAGAACGACCGGCATGCATCTATTTGTCTGGATACGCGACGTCGATGCCTACTACACAGAGATCCAATCTCGCGGCGTTGAAATAGAGCGAGAACCCGCTAATCAGCCCTATGGAATACGCGATTTTAGCCTACTAGACTGCAATGGTACCAGCATCGTTTTTGGACAGGATAACGAGCTGACATAAGGCGCCAACGCTTCGTCCTATGGCGTACACGGCTTGTGTCCTCAAGCCGCGTACGCCATTTTTTGTATGCCGACGCACAGCGCAACAATTCGAGAAACTAAAGGATCTTTAACCGCCTCATGACACTGCACCTATACGACACCTACGAGCGCCAAGCACGCCCCTTCGCTCCCATTGACCCACCTCGCGTTGGGCTCTACGGATGTGGCCCGACCGTTTACAACTACCAGCATATAGGCAACCTCCGCACTTATATATTCGAAGACATACTGCGCCGAGCGCTCGAATATAGCGGCTACGAGGTCAACCACGTCGTCAACATCACCGACGTGGGACACCTGACTTCCGACGGCGATACGGGCCAGGATAAAATGGAGGCCAGCGCCCAGCGCCAGGGTAAGACAGCCTGGGAATTAGCCGCACTCTACACCGACGTTTTCAAAGAGGACTTGCGTTTACTCAACGTCCTCGAACCGCACGTCTGGTGTCGAGCCACGGATCACATTGAAGAGCAAATTGGCGCCGTGCGAACTATTGAGGAAAAAGGCTACGCCTACAGCACGTCTGACGGCGTGTACTTCGACACCGAAAAACTCGACGACTACGGCTATCTAGCCCGCCTCGACGTCGACGGACTGCAGGCCGGGGCCCGCGTGGAGCTAGGCGACAAGCGGAAGATAACCGACTTTGCGCTGTGGAAGTTTAGCCCCGTCGACGAAAAACGTCAGATGGAGTGGGACAGCCCCTGGGGCATTGGCTTTCCCGGATGGCACATCGAGTGTAGCGCTATGTCAGCCAAGTATCTCGGCGAGTATTTTGATATACACTGCGGCGGAGAGGATCACATTCCCGTACATCACACCAACGAAATCGCCCAAGCTCAAGCATGTTACGGCACGCGCCTAGCCAATTTCTGGGTGCACGGCGCCTTTTTACAGCTGGGCGGAGAGAAGATGTCCAAATCGAGCGGCGATTTCCTCCGTCTGCAGACGCTCATCGACCGCGGCTACGACCCGCTCGCCTATCGCTTCTTCTGCCTCGGCGCGCGCTATCGCGCAAAGCTCACCTTTGCCTGGGAGAGTCTCGACGCTGCGGCTACTGCCTTTGAGCGGCTGCGCGTCACAGCCCACGCGTGGGGCGAAGCGACCGTCGAAGACGAGGATTTTGTCGCTCGCTTCCGCGAACGCGTAGAGGACGATTTAAATATGCCCCGCGTGCTGGCTTTAGTTTGGGAACTGGTCGGCAGTGACCTAGCCGACGGCATCAAAAAAGCTACGCTTTTGCACTTTGATCAGGTACTCGGCTTAGAGCTTGATCAGTGGCAACCAGAAGCAGAAGAGGCGGTGCCCGCAGAAATCCGTGCACTGGCCGAGCAGCGGCAACGGGCACGCGAGGAAAAGGACTGGGAGCAAGCCGACGAGATACGCGACAAAATCATCGCAGCAGGGTACGAGATAATCGATGCGCCCGAAGGACCGAAGCTCAGCCGCTCTATTCCCAGCCACATCCTACAAATGGTCGAAGAGCGCACCGCTGCGCGCGCGGCAAAGAACTGGGCCAAAGCCGACGAGATGCGCGACAAAATCACCGCAGCTGGATATGAAGTAATAGATGCAGCCGAAGGTCCCCAGATTCAGCCCATTCCCTAAACGGAGCCCTAGCTGTCGACCGTAAGGATGCCCAATTAATTTTGGTCTGGAACGACAGCATATGGCACCTTGGCCCCAGACGACCTGACAGAGAGATAGTGCAATATGCCTAGAGTGCTTATAGCTGAGTGCAAACAGGAGATTTCTTCATTTAACCCGGTCGACTCCACGTACGACTATTTCACCGTAAACTATGGAGCCGAACTCCTGGCCTATCACGACGGCAAAGGCACTGAGGTGCGCGGCGCGCTCGACGCATTCAAGGCCGACTCCGACATAGAGACCGTACCTATATACGGAGCCCGTTCCAACTCGGCAGGTCCCCTCGCCCAAGAGAGTTTTGAACGCATTGCCTCCGAATTTTCACACGCATTAGAAGCGCACGCTGCCAACGCCGACGCACTCTATTTCTGCCTGCACGGGGCTATGGGCTGCACGCAAGAGATGGACCCAGAAGGCTATCTCTTGGCCGAAGCGCGACGCATCCTCGGCCCCAATGTGCCCATTGTTCTCTCGCTCGACCTGCACGGTATCCTCACCGAGAAGATGCTGAAAAACAGCAGCGGGTTTGCCCTGTACCACACCTATCCACACGTAGATTTTGCCGATACAGGACGCCGCGCAGCCGAGCTATTAATGCGCGTCTTACGCGGCGCCAAACCCACCGTGTGCCGCGTCAAAGTCCCCGCACTCGTCCGCGGCGATGAGCTAATTACCGCAACGGGCGTCTATGGGGAATCTATTCGCTACGCGCAGAAGCTGGAACAGGACCCGCGCGTGCTGGCTGCCGGCATGATCATCGGCAACCCCTTTACAGACGTGCCCGAACTGTGTTCGCAGTCGGTGGTCATCACCGACGACGAGCCAGAATTGGCCGAGGCCGAAGCCCTCCATATGGCCGGAGCTTTTTGGGAGCGGCGCGCGCAGATGCAGCCCGAACTAGTCGAGCCGGAAGAAGCCGTAGAGCAAGCCAATCAGATGCCGGGACCCGTCATTTTCACCGATGCGGCCGACGCGACATCTTCCGGCGCCACCGGCGATAGCAATGCCCTTTTACAGGCGCTCATAGATGGAGATTTTGCCGGCGAAGTCCTCGCACCCATCGTCGACCCTGCCGCAGCCCTCATGGCCCACGAAGCTGGACTGAACGGCAAATTAGACGTGGTGATCGGCGGCGCTCTAGACGCGCGTTTCCCTCCGCTACAGCTCTCGGTCATCGTCGAACAGCTCGGAGACGGCGAGTACCCGCTCGAATCCTCTGGCACGCCTGAAAGCGCGGGACTAACGGCCGTACTGCGCTGCGCCAACTACACGATTGTCGCCCTGAGCCGCTCCGTGCGCTTTATAGACCGATCGCCTTTTATCGCCCACGGACTGAACCCGGAAGACTACGATCTCGTCGTCGTGAAATCACCGCACTGCCAGCCGCATTTTTTTGATGCCTGGTCAGAGAGAAACTTTAACGTGGATGCGCCCGGTTCGACCAGTGCCAACCTCAAGACGTTGGGACATCGCGTGTGTCAACGCCCCATGTATCCCTTAGATGCCGACGTCGAATTTCAACCTCGTGCCGAGCTATATAGATAGAAAAAACAATGATTAAACAATCTGTTTGTTTCGCCCCAAGGGCGATCCGTTTCAGGCGCTCCAAACAACGTATGATCTCTATAACGTATAGCGCAATCAATTCGGCACACACCCAGGCGAGCCTGCGATGAGCACAGCGCTAAACGTCGTGCCAACGGGTGGAGCTTTGGGCGCCCAGATAGCAGATATCGACCTCACCCAGCCTCTTCTCCCCGATCAAGTTGGGCAGGTACGAACGGCTCTCCTCGATTACGGCGTGGTGTTTTTTCGCAACCAACGCATAAGTGAACCCGATCAGGTTCGCTTTACCAGCTATTTTGGACAGCCGGTAGAACACGTGCGCAAACAGCGCGCGCGCCCCGTGCCAGAGATTTTTATCATCTCCAATGTGAAGGAGGACGGGGAGCCCATTGGAGCACTGGGACACGGCGAGGTCTCCTTCCACTCCGACCTGTCTTACCTTCGTCAACCAGGCACGCTCTCCGTGCTCTACGCGGTTGAAATACCTCAAGAGGGTGGACAGACCCAGTGGTGTAACTGCACTGCGGCGTACGCAGACCTCGACAGCGACATCAAGAGGCGAATCAAAGATCTGCGCGCCGTGCATCGCCACTACGTGGAGGAGCAGAATCCACCAGAGATGATTGACCACCCCGTCGTGCGTACACACCCAGAGACGGGTCGTAAATCGCTCTATGTTGGCCCCCATCTGACCAAGCACATTGTCGGCATGAAGAGCGGAGAGAGCGCTGAATTACTCGCTCTACTATACGCTCACTTGGAGCAACCGCGTTTCATTTGGACGCACGAGTGGCAGGTTGGCGATCTCGTCCTGTGGGACAACCGACCGACCATGCACCGCCGCCTTCCCTTTCCCGCTCATCAGCGCCGCCTTATGAAACGGACGCAAATTTTCAACGACGAGATTCCCTCCTAATGGATGCCTTTCGCGCCTTAGTCGTCGACAAACACGGCGATCAACTCATGGCGGATATTCGCGAAATTGAGAGTGTGCATCTGCCAGAGGGCGATGTGACCGTTGACGTTGCCTATTCTTCGCTAAACTACAAGGATGGACTCGTGCTCAACGGGCTGGGCGGCTTGGTCAAGACCTATCCACACGTGCCGGGCATCGACTATGCCGGAACCGTCTCATACAGCGATCACCCCGACTTCACACGGGGTGATCGCTGTATTGGTACGGGGTTTCGCGTAGGTGAAGTGCGCTGGGGGGGCTATGCACAGCGCGTTTCGGTCAGCGGAGACTGGCTCGTCTCCTTACCCCAGAGCCTCAGCTTATACCGCGCTATGTGCCTCGGCTCAGCAGGCCTCACTGCGGCAATCGCCCTACGCACACTCGAAGAACACGGACTGCATCCCAACCAAGGCGAGGTGCTAATCACCGGCGCCTCTGGCGGCGTCGGCTCATTCGCCGTATCTCTATTGGCTCATCTGGGCTATCAGGTAGTCGCACTTACGGGGCGGGAAGAAAACCTAGACTACCTGCGACAGTTGGGCGCAAAAGATATTTTACCGCGATCTGAACTATCAAGCCTTACAGGAAAACCCTTGGAAAGTGCCCGCTGGGCGGCCTGCATAGACTCTGTGGGAGGCCCAGTCTTGTCTAGGGTACTAGCGCAGATAAAGCCCGCTGGCTCCACGGCCGCCGTCGGACTTGCCGGTGGCGCCGCCCTGGAGACCTCGGTCACACCCTTTTTACTGCGTGGAATCAACCTACTTGGCATCGACTCGGTATACTATCCGAACGCGCGGCGCAGCGAAGCGTGGCAACGTTTGGCGGACGTTATTCCAGAAGATGCATTTGACCGCATTACGACTGAGGTTAGCCTCTCGGACCTTCCAGAATTGGGACGCTCAATACTTGCAGGACAAGTGCGCGGGAGAGTAGTAGTGGACGTGAATAGATAAACTATATTTTTACAATCCACCTAAAACCACAAGTAGAGCACCATGCGAGATGCACTGAGAGTTCTTTTCGTCGCCGGTATTGTCTCAACTTTCTTCACGGGAGTATACGCGCAGATGCCCGGAGCCTATACCACCTCATACTTTGGCTATGACGACTGTATTATCCTCGAGAACGAAACCGTGCGCGCAGTCCTTACCGAACACGGCGGCCGCATACTCGAATATTCTCTCAAAGGCAACAACGCGATCTATCTCGACCCAGCACAGGAAGGATGGATATACAAACCTGGAGAGCAAACCGTCGATCCTACGGGCGGTCGTTTAGACATTGGTCCAGAAGCGACCATTCCCCCTCATCCAGACCTGTGGTTTGGCCGCTGGACGGGACATATTACGGGACCGCGTGCGGCCCGTTTGGTAAGCGTAGAAGACGAGGCTACAGGCGTACAGCTCATTCGTGACTTCGCACTAGACGAACACAGCTCGCACCTTCGCGTAACGCAGACCATCAAAAACATATCAGACAGCGAAAAGCACTGGGCCCATTGGAGTCGCACCTTCGGCACTGGCGGCGGCATTGTGTTTATACCGATCTCTACCGAGAGTCGCTTTCCCGATCACTACATTATGTATGGCCCTGGGCCCGTTATGAACTTTCGCCCCGACGATACCAATATCCGCATCCGCGACGGCTTTATCGAAGTATTGAACACGCCCGAACGACCCAAACTTGGCATGGACTCAATGGTCGGCTGGTTTGCCTATGCGGAGAAAAATGACTTACTGTGGGTCAAACGCTACCCTACTTACCCAGACCGTCCCTATAAAGAGATGGCAGGACTCACCATATCTATTTGGTATTATAAAGACCAGATGACTGAGCTAGAGCCCATTGGACCGCGCGAGAATATAGCACCAGGCAAAAGCGCTTCTTTCACAGAGGATTGGTGGCTCCTCCCCTATGAGTTTCCCGGCGACAACAAAGTTGACTTGGATGCCCTTGAACTCTTAGTAGAAACACAGGCCCGATAGCTTTTGATCTGCCCTATGCAAAAATAGCCACCGCCTTTGAGCGGCGACTATTTTTGCATAGATCCCCAACTGACCTTGCCAGCATACAGGCTCCTTCAGATAGCGTAGGTATTAAGCACGCCTTCCTTCTGCATGATGTCACCGGCAATCGCATACGTCGTGCCGTGCATGGCCATCACCACGAGACCAATATCCTGCGCCAGATACCCTCCGGCATATAGATTGGGAATATCAATAGACTCGTAGTTGTGTGCGTGCGTTTGCAGCTGATGGACCTGAAACCTATAGGCGTCTCGCTTGTCAAAGAGCGAGAGCGGACCAAAGCCCTGCAGCAACGAATAATCGGCCCAGCCACCAATCTCCGTCACTATGTGATCAACCTCTACCGTACGCACTCCATCCGGCGTTTCCAAGGCCACGCCCCCGTCTGGATCAATCTTTTTGATACGCGTGTTGTAAAGCGCTTCCATCCGAGGAGAAGCCTCCCGCAGAATGTCCGCAATCCGCTGATAGTACGGCAGATATAGGCTATCGTTTATCAGCTGCCAGTGAATCCCACTAGCCTGACGCATACTGTATACCACCTTCTTGCCCGCATCGTGCAGTTCCGCAGCGGCCCAATCGCCCGAGCGCCCTCCTCCAACGACCATCACGCGTTCTCCAGAGAAATCTTCGGGCCTATCGTAGAAAGGTGTCACAAATGGCTGATCCTCCCCCTCGACATCGAGCTGACGCAGTTTGGCTCGCTGTCCCGTCGCATAGACGAGATACTTGCACGTATAGGTGCTCTCGTCTCCGGTCTTCACGTCGCGTGCACACACCTTGAAACCTCGCTCATGCGGAGCAATTTCGTACACGTCCTGCCACGTTCGAACGCGATCCTCTACGGCAAAGCGCTCGGGGATTCGATGGTAATAATCGATGAGATCGGTCTTTTTTATCAAGGTATTGACATCGATTTCGAGGCCCATCTCATCCGCGTGCTGCGCGAGGGGATAGAAAGCGAATTCCATCCACTGCCCCGGTGACAGCGTCAGCAAATTGCGCGGCGCGTTGTTCCACAGTCCGCCCACTTCTTCTCGCGTGAGTAGCAGCGTATCCACACCTTGTTCACGGCGAAATCCCATGGCGATTTGATCTAAATCCTCAAAAAGCTTGCGCGGATGATGTAGGGCGCGAAACAAATCGACGGGAGCAATGCCGCGCGCAACTAAATCATTAAAATCGATCCCCAGCAGCGACCCTTCTACCTGCTGCAAGGCATCAGCCAGGGGACCATAGCGGCGAGAAAAAGTCGTAGCTGGACGAAAAAAGGGCTGCCAACCGCCTAATACCGCAGCCAAGGGCAGACCGGCAGGGCCTCCCCCGACGACGATTACGGTGCGATGTTCAATTAGGGACATTCAGGTTCATTCTCCTCAATACGGACGGCAAGTAGCGCGGTTTATGACAGGGCGAGTTAGTAAAAAAAACAGGATGTCCTCCCGCGTCAAACAAATGGTTCTCAGCGCGTTTCCGCTGGTTTGATTTCGGGGTTATTGATAGATTGGGCGACGGAACGACCGTAACGATCACTCGAAAACAGCATTCTAAACTGTGGAGATCAATGCGATGAGAAATGTAACACTGCTCTCATTCACGCTGTTCATACTGTGCGGTACCGCAGGTGCACAGCACGTAATTTGGCCATCTGCAAGCGTCAGCGCACTTACCGAAGACTGGTCCGGCGAGCGCACGGAAGACGGGCGCCCCAAGGTCTCTGACGACCTCTTGGAGCGATTAAAGGGCCTGTCTATGGAAGAAGTCTGGGGATCTCTCAGACGCAAGGGCTATAACAATCAGTTTGAAAATTTCGCGGGCACTCAGCAAAACGGCTGGGACATCCTGCATCCCGACCAAGTAATGACGGGGCGAGCTCTGACCGCGCAGTTTATGCCGCTGCGCCCAGATTTCAACGGCTATGTGCAGCAACAGGCCGAGCGCGAAGGCACTAAAACGCCCGTAACCAACTACGCGCCGATTATCAAGCTGCAGAAAGGCGATATTTACATCGCCGACAGCTATGGAAAAATAGTCGATGGCACGCTGATAGGCGATAATCTGGGGAATGCCATATACGCGGCCAGCAAGCGCGGCGTCATATTTAACGGATCGGTTCGCGACGTGGAGGGCCTGTCCGAAATAGACGGCTTTAACTTCTGGATTCGCGGTTCCGATCCATCGGCCATCCGCGAAATGATGGTGGCAACGATCAACGCGCCTATACGAATTGGACGTGCAACCGTCCTCCCGGGCGACGTGATCTTAGCCAAATCGACGGGCGTGGCGTTTATCCCCCCGCACCTCGTACAGGAAGTCGTTCTACGCGGAGAGTACATCGCTCTGCGCGATGCCTACAATTTTTTCTGTATCAAAACGGGTAAGTATGAGTATGTGAACGAAGCATTCGTCGTCGAAGCTGAGGTATTCGAGCGCGATTTCCGCGCTTGGCTAGCGCAAAAGAAAGACTTACCCATGCCCAGAGAGGAACTCGAAGCCTACTTAGGCCAGCTCGACGCAGAGAAAAAAGCTAGGCGCTGATAGGTAGTGCAGAACGAGTGGACTCTCAGGGCAGAAACTGGTTGGCCCGCTCTAACTTCTCGGGAAGGTGCGGCACGCCAAGCAACAGACCAAGACTGATTCTCACTTGATACGTACAGTTTTTTTTGCAGTAATTTGTAGAATACCAACATACTTGCACTCTTCTCAATAAGAAATACTCGGAAATTCCGACAGTGAGAAGCACTGCACACAAAGACACTCTGCGAAACGAATTCTCTATTTGAACTCGAAGACAAAGACCTGGCTCCTGCGCATCCTGCGCGCAGTCGCAATAGTCGCCCCTTTCGTTTGGATTTATGCACAGCTCGACTACGTCGAGTTGAAAGCGGTCTTACAACGCGTACCATATTGGGTCTTAGCTATGGCCCTTCTTTCGCCCCTACTGCCGATGGCGATGCAGGCATTTCGCTGGTGGATCTTACTTCGCACTGCAGTAACCGACTTATCTCTATGGAAAACTATAGAATGCCACTTTGCAGCTTCTTTCTACGCTATGATCCTACCTGGAGCCAGCGCTCAAGAAGTGGTGCGCGCCTTCATATTATCACGGCAGATAGATTATGCAGTTGTTTGGGGGTCGACTTGGCTATCTAAACTCCTAGGCCTTGCAGGTTGGATGGGCATCGGTCTACTCGGCATTGCGTTTGAAAAACAGCTGCTCAACTTGGGCTCTTTTAATACACATATCCTATTGCTTGCATCTGCAGCAATTCTCTCTCTCGCACTAATCGCTTCATTCTCCAAGCGCCTAACGCGACCCGTTCGACTTTTAAGCGAGCGTTTCGTACCAAAATCTCTGCTAAAAACGCTGACAGTAATACGAGATGCCGTATATGTTTTCCGCACGCAATACCGTGCATTAGCATACGCGACTATTACCACGTTTTGCATTCAGTTTGCTCTTATATTTGGAACCGCGATCGTAATCTACGGCGTTAGCGGCCAGTTCTTCTTTTGGCCATTTGCCGCGA
>Ga0181569_10000467_pt1 | contig 31359 bp, 27 predicted proteins | sample 101ome_19_FD_132452 | JGI IMG/M metagenome (GOLD analysis project Ga0181569, IMG submission 132452) | Coastal salt marsh microbial communities from the Groves Creek Marsh, Skidaway Island, Georgia - 101405AT metaG (megahit assembly) | ecosystem: Environmental > Aquatic > Marine > Intertidal...
AACTCATGATAATAATCAATTAAAATTCTTTACTGAAGGAGATCAAAGAATGATTGTAAATGCAGATGGTTCTGTAGGTATTGGTGTATCATCAAGTGGTACTTATAAATTAGAAGTAGATGGTGATATTGGTGTTTCTGGTAATTTCATACCAAAAATAAATGAATCATTTGATTTAGGTTCGACATCAAATAGATTTAAAGATCTTTACTTAGGAGGAGATAGTATTTTTATTGGTGATTCTGTAGTAAAAGATGTTTCTGGTGTATTTACAGTAACAGGAGCAGCTCAAATGAAAGAATTAAATATAACAGATAATGCTAATATTACAGGCGAATTAAATGTATCTGGTGCAGTAGATTTCAAAAATAATTTAGCAGTATTTGGTAATACTGATTTAACTGGTGAATTAGATGTATCCGGAGTAGCAACTTTACATGAAGCAGTAACAATGAAGAAAAATTTATCAGTAATTGGTGATGCTGACTTTGATGGTACATTAGATGTATTAGGACAAGCTCAATTAGGTTCGTTAAATGTATCTGGTGCTGCTGATGTTGATGGTACATTAGATGTAGCTGAAGCAGTAACTATGCATAAAACTTTAGATGTAGCAGGAACAGCTCAATTAAATGCATTAAATGTAACTGGTAATATGAGTGCAGTTGGTGAAAAATTCAATATATATAGTAATCATGTATATGGTAATTCAGAAGAATTTATTGTATTAGGTGCAACAGAAGCAACAATTGGTCATTTTGATATTCATCAAGAGAATGCAACAATCGGTTTAAATAATACAACTAATAGTGGTGTATCAGAAATTAAATTTGCAACAACTGGTATTGATACATTAAGAGTAGGTGTAGATTCAAGTAATAACGTAGCATATCTCGAAGAAACTCGAGGTAATAAATTTGTCATTAGAACTAATAATACAGATAGAATGACATTTGATACAAATAATAATGTAAGAATTGGTACTGTAAAAACAACATCAAATAAATTAAGTATACAAGGTAATGTAAATCTTGATCACGGGGGAAAATACAAAATTGATAATGTAGAAGTATTAAAAGCTAATCAATTAGGTTTAGGTGTAACATCATCTAATATTCAAGAATTAGGAACTTTAAATAGTTTAACAGTAACAGGAACATCAACATTAAATGATGCAGTAACAATGAATTCTACTTTAACAGTAGTTGGTGATGCTGATTTAGATGGTACTTTAGATGTATCAGGAGAAGCTAAATTAGGTTCATTATATGTAACAGGTGATGCTGATATTGACGGTAATTTAGATGTATCAGGTACTTTAACAATGAATTACTTAAATGTAACTCATGATGTAGCAATTGGAGGAGATTTAGATGTAAGTGGTGATGCAGAAATTCTAGGCGGTGTAACAGCAGATACATTAGCAGCAAATAGTGGAAAAATCAATGGAACTTTTGATATTTCTGGTGATTTCAGAGTAAATACTGATGTTTTAGTTGTTGACTCTGTTGTTCCTGACTCTACTAGAGGTAGAATTGGTATTAATACAGGAACAACTGGTCCCAGATATGAATTAGATTTAGTAGGTAGTGCAAGTATTAGTGAAAATTTAATTATTGGTGGTAACTTAACAGTAGAAGGAACAACTACAACTGTAAATACAGAAATTGTAACAATTGAAGATCCATTAATTTCATTAGCAGCAAATAATCAGGGAGATACATTAGATTCTGGTTTTTATTCAAAATATGTACAAGGTGGTGTAACACAATGGACAGGTTTATATAGAGATCAAACAGATGGTGATTATAAATTATTCACAGGATCACAAGCTGAACCAACACAAAGAGTAGACGATCAAGCTACAGGATATACTTTAGCTGATTTACACTTAAATCAAATTAATGTTTCTACAGTAGAAGCTTCTACAGCAGTAAATGCACAATCATTAACAGTAAGTGCTAATGCTGACTTAAATACATTAGATGTAGCAGGAACAGCTCAATTAAATGCATTAAATGTAACCGGAAATACAGATATTGATGGTACATTAGATGTAGCAGGAACAGTTCAATTAAATGCATTAAATGTAACAGGTTATGCTGATATTGATGGTACATTAGATGTAGCTAATGCAGTAACAATGCAATCTACTTTAGTAGTAGCAAGTGATGTTGATTTCAGTAGTGCATTAGATGTAAGTGGAATCGGTACATTCCATTCTGATTTATCAGTAGAATTAGATACAACATTAAAGGGTGATTTAAGAGTAAATACTAATACTTTAGTTGTTGACTCTAGTTTAAGTAGAGTTGGTATTAATACAGGAACAACTGGTCCATTATATGATTTAGATGTTGGTGGTTCAATACAAGCTCAAAGTGATATGATTGTACAAGGTGATTTAATAATTCATGGTGCAAGTGGAGCAAGTACTGGATTAAATGGTATTTGGATTGAAAATGTAAATGGTGCAGCATATACATTAAAAAATCAAGTAGGTATTGGTGTTAGTTTACCAAATTATGAATTAGATGTAGTTGGTGATATTAACCTTACTGGTGATATTTATAAAAATGGAAGTGTATTAGATTTAGGGTCAAATGCTTGGACTGCTAATGGTACTGATATATATTATAATGCAGGACAAGTTGGTATTGGTATTACTAATCCAGATAAAGGATATTTACAAATTGAAGGTGAATACGGTTCAAATACATTAACTCAAGATAGTTATTCAAATTTAACTGCAGATACTTTAGAAAGTGGTCCAGCAACAGCATCTATTGGATATTCTATTTATGCATCTGGAAAAATATCTGCATCAGCATTCCATGCAGTATCAGATAAAAGAGTAAAACAAATTGTTGATTTAAGAAATAATGAAGAAGATAAATTAGCAATTGAAAACTTAAACATTTATGATTATAAATATATTGATTCTTTAAGATATGGAAACAAAACAAAGATTGGTGTAATGGCACAAGATTTAGAATTAATATCATCAGATATTATTGATGAATCAGAAAAATTTATTCCAAACGTATTTGCAGAATATAAATTAGAAGGATTAAATAAAGTAAATGTTGGCGAAGATTTAGATATTGAAGTTGGTGATTTATTACAAGTACAATATAAATTAAATAATAACTATAAAATGATTGAAAAATCAGTTATCTCGTATGAAAATGGTATATTAGAATTATCTGAATGTGAACAAGATGAAGATTTCCATGCTGAAGATTATATCTTTATTTATGGTAAACAAATTAACGATTTCAAATCTGTTAACTTCGAACAATTAACAGCATTAAATACATCTGCATTAAAAGGTGTAATTGAAGAAAATAAATCATTAAAAGCAGAATTAAAAGCAATTAAAGAATTTATTGGAATGGAATAAATAAAATATTAGTAATAATTTAAAAATTTTTAAAATAAAAATTTTTAAAATTGAATTTTATATCATTTACTTTATAATAATAATGAATATAATTAAAGATATTAAACAAATAAAATTTTATTTAAAAACAACAGAAGAAATAAAAAAAACATCTGTTTGTGAAATAACAGAAATAGATTTATATGAAAAAAACAATGAACCAAAAAAAGGTAGTTTGATGGATCCTCGTTTAGGTCCAAATGATAAAGATATTTTATGCCAAACATGTAAAAATGATATTAATATATGTCCTGGTCATTTTGGTTATATTCAAATGGCAGTACCAATTTATAATATTCTATATATAAATTATGTAAAAAAAATATTAGAAGTAACATGTTGTTATTGTTCAAATTTATTAATAGATTATAATGATTTAGCAAAAATAAATTTAATAAAAAGTAAGTTAAAAGGACAAAGATTTAAAATTATACAAAGTATAAATAAAAATAATAAAATAAAAATATGCTATAATTGTAGTAGGATACAACCAAAATATGTAAAAACTGGAATTAGTTTACAACAGGTTTTTACAATAGAAGAAAATAGTAAGCAAAAAGAATTAAAAAAAAATATAAGTGCAGGAATGACATTAATGATTTTTAAGAATATGAAAGACCAAGACATTGATCTATTAGGATTATCAAATATATTTTCTAGACCAGAAAGTTTAATCATAGAAGTATTACCAGTTCCACCACCATGTATAAGGCCATCTGTAAAATATTCTACGAATATGCGTTCAGAAGATGATTTAATTTATAAATATGTAGATATATTAAAGGCGAATCATAATTTATTAGAAAAAATAAAAAAAAATAATGATAATCATATTGAAGACTATATTGAATATTTACAATATCATGTTGCAACATTAATTGATAATAATATTAAAGGAGTACCACAAGCACAACATCGTTCGGGTAGACCATTAAAGTGTTTAAAAGATAGAATTAAAGGCAAAGAAGCAAGAATAAGAGGTAATTTATTAGGTAAAAGAGTTAATTTTTCAGCAAGAACAGTTGTTGGACCAGATCCAAGTTTAAGTATTCATGAATTAGGTATTCCATATATAATATGTAAAAAAATAACTATTCCGGAAGCAGTTAATATATATAATATAGAAAAATTACAAAAATGTATTAGAAATGGTCCAGAAAAATATCCAGGTGCAAATTTTTTAATAAAAAAAAAAAATAATGATAAAATTACTTTAGATTTGAGATTTGTAAAATATGATATTCAATTAAATGAAGGAGATATAGTTGAAAGACATTTAATGGAAAATGATTATATTTTATTTAATAGACAACCATCATTACATAAAATGAGTATGATGGGTCATAAAGTTAAACCAATCATAGGTAAATCATTTAGATTAAATCCTGCAGTATGTCAACCGTATAATGCTGATTTTGATGGAGATGAAATGAATATTTTTGTTCCACAAAGTTTTCAAACAATGTTAGAATTAAAAGAAATTGCATGCGTTACTGAACAAATAATTAGTCCACAATCAAATAGTCCAGTTATTGGTTGTATTATGGATGTAGTAGTTGGTGCAATGAAATTAACACTACCAGATACTTATTTGGATGAAGAAACAGTATATCATATATTAAGTAAAATAGATAATTTTGATGGAAATATTCCAGAACCATTTATTATAGATAATAAAAAATATTGGCATGGAAGAGAAATTATAAATTTAATATTACCAGATATAAATTATTTTAAAAAAAATGATGATGAAAATATTGATATTGTAAATGGTAAAATTATAAGTGGAATATTTAATAAATCAGTTGTTGGTTCATCAAGTGGAAGTTTAGTACATATGATTACAAATGATTTAAATGAAGGAGAAACAAAAAAATTTTTAAATACAATTCAAAGAATTATAAATAGTTGGTTAAAATTTGAAGGATTTAGTGTAGGTTTTGGTGATACATTAATTGAAAATAAAATTAAGAATAAAATTAAAGATATTATAACTACATCAAAAGGAAAAGTGAATAACTTTATAAATATGATATATGATAAAAATATTAAAATTACACAAGGTGATTTTGAAAGAAAAATTTTTAATATTTTAAATGAAGCAAGAGATCAAAGTGGTTCAATTGTTATGAAAAATATTAATAAAAATAATTATTTATATCAAATGGTTCATTCAAAATCTAAAGGTAATTCTATTAATATTAGTCAAATCATTAGTTGTGTTGGTCAACAAAATGTTCAATTTAAAGGTAGTTCTGGTAGAATTCCTTTTAGTTCTAATAATAGAACATTACCGTATTATTATCAATATGATAATAGACCAGAAGCAAAAGGTTTTGTTGAAAATTCATATTTAGATGGATTAAATATTAATGAATTCTTCTTTCATGCTCAATCTGGAAGAGAAGGTTTAATTGATACTGCATGTAAAACTGCAGAAACTGGTTATATTCAACGTCGTTTAATGAAATCACTAGAAGATTTAAATGTAAAATATGATTTAACTGTAAGAAATGAAAAAGGTGTAGTTGTACAATTTTGTTATGGTTGTGATAATTTTGATCCAAAAAAAGTAGAAAAACAAAAATTTGAATTAATTTTAGGATCAAATAAAGATTTTGAAAAAAAATATAAATGGGATGAAAATAAATTAAAAGAATATGATGAAAATATACAAAATATTATTAATAAAGAATTTAAACAATTAGTTTCTCTTAGAAAATATTTTAGAAATTTAAAATATCATAATGATGATATTGTTTATTTACCTATTAATATATATCGAATTGTAAAACAATCTAGAAAAAAATTTTCATTAAAATATAATGAAAAATATAATCTAACCCCAGAATATATAATAGAACAAATAAAAGATTTAAATAAAAATGTTATTAAACTTAATTGCGATTTATCATATCCATATAATGAATTAAATGAATATAATTTAAAATTATTAAGAACATTAGTTAAAAGTAAGTTAAGTACAAAAATTTTATTATTTGAAAATAATTTATCAAAAGATGCATTTGATTGGATAATTAATAATATTAAAATAACTTTTTATAAATCATTAGTACAACCAGGTGAATCGGTTGGTTCAATTGCAGCACAAAGTTTAGGTGAACCCACTACACAATTAACTTTAAATTCTATAGATTACAATGAAAAAATTGTATTAAGACATAATAAATTAAAATATATGGTGGTAAAAATTGGAGATTTTATTGAAAAAATCGATAAAACATATAATAAAAAATTAAAAAAATATTTTAAATTAGGAGACCAAACTTATATAGATGTTAATAAAAATAATGAAAATTATGAAATATATGCAGTAGACTGGGATGGAAATTATAAATGGTGTGAATTACAAGCTGTAACTAAACATTTACCATTAGTAGATGGTAAAAGAGATAATTTAATTAAAATCACATTAGAAAGTGGTCGTGAAGTAACTGGGACAAAGGCAAAATCATTTTTAAGATTTAATGAAAAATTAAATAAATTAGAACAATGTGGCGGGAAAGATATACAAATTGGTGATTATGTTCCTATTATGAAAAAATTAAATATTCCAAAAAATCAACAATTAAATACTTTAAATATCGAAGAATATTTTCCTAAAAATAAATATCTATATGGCGATGAATGTTTAAAAACTTTTAAATGGAAAAATACAGAAATATTAAATGATAAATGTAATCAAAAAAGACATTGGTTTAAAAGATTTAATGGTGATAAATTTATTATTCCATATAACAGAGGTGATTCTTTTATAGATGGTATGAAAATGAGATGTAAAAATAATGAAATGCCAAAATTAGGTTATATTTATTGTAAAAAATCAACAAGTAATAAATATCCATTAAAATTACCTCAATTTTTTAAATTGGATGAGTTATTTGGATTTTTTATTGGTGCATTTTTAGCAGAAGGTTTGGCAAATAAAAATCAAGTGAAAATTTCCAACAATGATATTGATTTTAGAAATAAAATCTATGATTTTTGTGATAAATATGAAATTGGTTATTATACTACAAAAAGAGTATTTGGTGATAAAAATAGTAATATTATTAAAACATACACATATAGAAATAGAAATGAAAATGATAATTGTGAAACTACAACCTATACAGAATATATTAAAACAAAAAATTATAGAAATGGTATATCAACAGATATAACTATTTATAATACAATGTTATCAGAATTATTAAAAAAATTATGTAATACAGGTTCAAAAAATAAAGTAGTTCCTGAATTTTGTTATTTAGCAAATGAAGATTTTGTAAAAGGATTACTTGATGGTTATTTATCAGGTGATGGTACTATAAGCAAAAATACATTTTCTTATACAACAATTTCAGAAGATTTAGGAAATGGTATCGCTTTATTATTAAAAAGATTTGGAATACATACAAAAATAACTAGTCGTGATGATAAAAGAAAAATACATTATAATAAAGTTTTTTATTTTGTATTAAAAAATTATAATAATTTTAAATTTTTATCATTAACTTGTAAAAATAAAATGTTAAAAATGTATAATTTTTTATATAAAAAAGAAAAATTATTAACATATTTTCAAAATAATGTATTAGAAAAAGTAATAAAAAAAGAAGAGATAGAAAGTTCTCATAAATATGTATATGATTTAACTGTAATAGGAAATCCAAATTTTCTTCATTTTAACTCTATTCCTTTAAAAAATACATTCCATTATTCAGGTGTGGCAAGTAAATCAAATGTAAATAGTGGTGTACCAAGAATAAGAGAATTAATTAGTGTAACAAAAAACCAAGCAACGCCTTCATTAACAGTATATTTAAAAAATGAAAATAAAACAAATCAAGATTATGCAAAAAAAATATTAAATAAATTAGAAAAGGTAAATATATCATATTTTATTGATGAAACAATGATTTATTATGATCCAAATTTAATGAATACTAATATTGTTGAAGATAAAGATTTTTTAATTGATTATTACAATTTTTATGAAGATATTGAAATTAATAAATTATCACCATGGGTATTAAAATTAAAAATAAATGAATTACATTTACTTAATAAAAATATATCATTATTTGATTTATATTCATTCTTTTTAAATAAATATAATAATGATAACATACATATAATTTTTAGTGATGAAAATTCAGATAATTTAGTTTTTCATTTTCGTTATATTTATGAAGATATAAATAAAACAATTGAAGATGAATTAATTACAAATAATGATGTTGATAAATTAAAATTATTAGAAAATGATATTCTATCAAATATCTTAAATGGAGTTGATAATATTGATAAAGTAACAATTCGTGAAATTAATCAATTAAAAATTAAGCAAAATGGAAGCATTGATAACACAAAAAAGGAATATGTTTTAGATACAACTGGATCGAATTTCGAAGAAATACTAAAATTATATAATTTATTAGATATAAATTCTACATTTTCAAATAATATTCATGAAGTCTATAATTTACTTGGTATTGAAGCAGCAAGACAACTTCTTAAAAATGAAATTAATAATGTTATGAAATTTAGTGGAATTTATATAAATGATAAACATTTAAATTTATTAACTGATTTTATGACTTTAAAAGGTGATCTTATTAGTATTGATAGACATGGTGTAAGATTATCCGATAGTGGTCCTCTTGCAAAATCAAGTTTTGAAGAATCAGATGAACATTTTATCAAATCGACATTATTTAATATGAATGATAATATGAAATCATTAACTTCAAATTTAATTATGGGTCAAGTTGGAAATTTCGGAACTGGTATATGTGATATTGAATTTGATTTTAAAAAATTTCAAAAAATATTAAAAAAATAAAATTTATTATATTTAAAATAAAATATGTTATATATTATTTTAATTTTATTGTTAAATCTAAATATTGTTAATTCTATATATAGTTGGAATTTAGATAGATTAAATCAATTATATTATTTTCCAGATTTTAATACTGAATATCCAAATGAAAATAAAAACATAGATATATATGTTGTTGATAGTGGTATATCTAATAATAAACATTTTTATAATAATATAGTTGAAAAAAAAAATTTTGTAAACAGTGTTGATTATGATGAAATTGGTCACGGAAGTTTTGTAACTAGTATTATTTCTTCTAAAATTGGAATATTAAAAAAAAATAATTTACATATATTAAAAATTTTTGGTAGTGTCGATTCTTCAAGTGAAAATTTATTATATAATAGTTTAGAATATATCAAAAATGAATGTACAAATAATACTAAAAAATGTGTTGTTAATTTATCACTCGGATTCGATATGATAAAAAATGACATCGATGATTTAATTAACTCTATGTATAAAAATGGTATATTATTTATAGTTTCTGCTGGAAATAGTAATATAAATTGTAAAAATATAACACCTGCACATTTAAATTCAGTTATAACTGTTGGTGCAATTGATTATTTAAATATAAGAAGTAGTTATTCTAATTATGGAAAATGTGTTGATATTTATACATATGGTGATTTTATCTATGGTTTAAATAATAAAAATAGTACTAATATTATGTTTGGTACATCAATGAGTACTCCTATTATTACAGGATATATCACATATTTTTGGTCAGTAAACTATGATTTAAAAAACTATGAAGTTAGAAAATTATTCTTAGATAAATATTCTAAAAAAATTAATAATTTAAATATATTTATTATAAAAACAACAAAATATAAAAATATTATATTAATATTATCTTCTATATTTATTAATTTTATTATATATAATATTTTTTATATCTATTTAAAATTTAAATAATAATATATTAAAATGTTAAATTGGATTGAAAAATATAAACCACATAAAATTTCAGATTTTGAAAATAGTAATTATACAAAATTATACTATGATTTTAAAAATATTAAAAATATGTTAATTTATGGTTTGCCAGGAACAGGTAAAACAACATATATTAATCTTATAATTAATAATTACTTAAAAGATAAACATAACGACGATGATTTATTAAATTTAAATGCTTCAGATGAAAGAGGTATTAATACTGTAAGAAATAAAATAAAAATTTTTTGTAAAAAAAAAAATAACAAAAATAATTTTAAATTAGTTATTTTAGATGAATCTGATTCTTTAACAATTGATGCACAAATGTCAATGAGAAAAATAATAGAAGATTATAATAATACTAAATTTATATTTATATGTAATTACAAAAATAAAATTATAAATCCTTTAATTTCTAGATGTGTAGTTATATATTTTAATAAATATTCAAGTAAATATATTCAAACAAAATGTTTATATATTTTAAAAAATGAAAATATATTAAATAATACTAATTATGATATGTATTTATCATATATTAATAAATTTATTAATATATTTAATTCAGATATAAGAAAAGTAATAAATAATTTAGAATATATAGTTTTATTAAAATTAAATAAATATGATGAATATATTATAAATAATCTATTCGGAACATTAACAATTAATCTTTTAAATAAAATATTATTAAATGTTACTAGTATTAAAAATATAAACGATACAATTAAATTATTATCATATTATAATATAAATAATATTATTGAAAATTTTAATGATATCATTATAACTCATGAAAAACTTACATACAATAATAAAAAAAAATTATTAAATTTATTATCATTTATTGATTCTATTAAAAAAAAAAATATAGATTATGAAATAATTTTATATAAATTATTAAAAGATTATATTAAATATAGTAAATAGATTTATAAATAAAATTTATTTTATTTATAAAATAAATAAAAATGTTATTTGATATTTTTAATAGTACTATACATGATAAAAGTTTGTTTAATTATTGGTATTTTTCCCAGAATACTTTTAACTTATTAAAAAAAAATCTTAATCATGATGTTTTAAACTTATTAATATCTTCTCAAAATTTTGATAGTAAAAAATTAATTTTAGTTGATACTGAAGATAAAACTCAATTAAATGAATTAGTTAATTATATTCAAAAATATTCAAATTTAAAATTAAAATCTAAAAATATTAATTTATATAATTTATTTCAAAATTCACTAAAAATTAAAATAGATGAAATTTTTTTAGTAGTTGATGAAAATGAAAACTTAAGTATTATACAAGAAAATATTAATAAATATAATATTAAACCAAAAATTATTTTAAATAAAAATGATAATTTTGATACCCTGAATAGTTCATTTGAAGACATAAAAAATAAAATTATTAAATATTCAAAAAAAAATAATTTTAATTATATTCTAATATTAAATGATTTCTTATTCAATGATGAAATAATTAAACAAATTTATAATAAAAATGTTAGTATTAATATTCCAGATGATTTTAATAATTTTTATTTAGATTATGATTATGAAACTACAAATTATAGATTTGATAATTATATTATAAAATTATCATCTTATAATATAGATAAATCATCTATTGTAAATTTAAATAATGATTCTACTAACTATTATGGTATTTATCCAATATTAAATTCAAAAATTAATAATAATAAAAATATTTTAATTCGTAAAAATAATTATATGAGAAGTTTATATAAATATCCTACTTATCTAATCAATTTAGATAGAAGACAAGATCGTTTCAAAAATTATTTACTTAACAATGGAGATACTTATCCAAATATAACTCGTTTCTCTGCAATTGATGGAAAAAAATATGATTTTACAAATTATAAAACTTTATTCGATATAAGTGAATATAATAAATTTAATAATATTAAAAATCCGTATGAATCGCATAAATATCGAAAAGGAGTTCTTGGTTGTGCATTATCCCATTATATATTATGGAATATTATTAAAGATAATGATAAATTAAATGATAATGATTATGTATTAATTTTAGAAGATGATTTGAAATTCTCAAATGATTTTAATTTAGAACTTAATCAATTACTTGAATATATTCATTATGATAATGATTGGGATGTTATATTTTTAGGTTTTACTGATTATAAAAATTATAATGATAATAGAGTAAATGATATGTTAATTAAATTTTCAGGAGAATTAAGAATGAGGGGTGGTGGTACATTCGCATATTTTATAAGAAAAAAAGCAGCAAAAAAATATATTGATTTTGCACATAAATATAAAATACAACAACCAGTTGATTTCTTTATGATAGAATTATTTGATAAAATGACTGTTTATAAATGTGAACCTGAAATTATTTTTTCAACTGTGTCTAATAATATTATTGATGCAGATAGTGATGTACAAAATTCAAATGAAGTATTTAAATTTTAATAAAATTGATTTATAATTACTTTATAATAAATAATTTTACATATAATAAATATTTAAAATTATGAATAATCAAATTATTAAAGATATTCTTTTTCTAAAAGAACGTTATACTTATCATAGTAATATTTATAAAATTGAGTTTTTAATAAATGAAAATAATTTTAAAAATATATTACAAAATATTATTAATGAAAATAAAAATCATATAAATGATATAAAAATAATAGATGCAAAATATTATCATGATAAAAATTTTATTCTTGAAATTTTAGATAATGGCATCATGAATTGTTTAAATATCAAAAAATTAAAATATATAAATTATAAAAATAATGTAAAATTACATTTATATAGCGAAAGAAAAAATTACATTTCAAATTTTTCATTTAAACAAAATTATGAAAAAATATATAAAATGAAAAAAATAGTTTTTAATATCGATAATAATTTAATTGAATTTAATGTTGTTGTAGATGAAAATGATAATAAAAATAAAATTTTTAATATCAATTATATTATATATTCCTTTAATAAAAATATTATTAATATACTTAATTTATTAAATAAAAATGATTAAATATTATATATACTTATGACTAATTATTTAAATTATTTTAAAGAATTAGATGATTTTTTTGATAATAAAAATATGGACTCAAATAAAAATAATATATGTAAAAATTGTAATAATAATGATATAATTTATGATTATTCTAATTATAATAAAATATGTTCATCATGTGGTTTTATATATGAAACAATAGTAGATGATAATGCAGAATGGAGATATTATGGATATACAGATTCAAAAAATGGTAATAATACACGTTGTGGTAATCCAATTAATTTTTTATTACCTAAATCTTCTATGGGTACTACAATTAGTAGTTGTAATAGTAAATTTAATTCTATTAAAAGATTACAAAAATGGAATCAAATATCAAATGATGAAAGAAGTGATTATGAAGTTTTTAAAAAAATAGATAATTTTTTAAATAATACTAAAATTAATACAAAAATAATAGATGATGCAAAATTATATTATAAATTATTATGCGAAAAAGATAAAAAAAATAATAAAATTTTAACTAGAGGTAAAAATAGATTAAGCTTAATTGTTGCATGTATTTTTATATCTTCTAAAAATAATAATAAACCAATTAATGAAAAAAAATTATTAGAAACTTTTAATATTAAAAAAAAAGATTTAACAAAAGGTTTGAAGAAATTTTCATTAATTGAAAAAGAAAAAAATATTAATATAAATAATAATAATAATACTATTCATGATATGATAGAATTTTATGGAAAACAATTTAATCTAAATGATGATATTATAAAAATAATTAATTTAATCTATTTACGATCTTATGCAATTAATATAATAAAAAATTCTGGAGAAAAATCTATATGTTCTGGTTTATTTTTCTTCATATCTAATTTATTTAATTTAAATATTTCAAAACAAAATATTATTGAAAAAATAAATATTTCAGAAGTTACATTAAATAAAACATATAATAATTACAATAAATACATTAATGTTTTATTAATTGGTTTTGATAAAATTAATATAATTAAATAATAAAATTGATTATTATTTTATTTATAATATAAAATTTATTACTTATTAAAATTTATAAATTATACATTTTAAAATGAACAGAAATCATAATAATCCGATGAATAGAAATCATAATAATCCGATGAATAGAAATCATAATAATCCGATGAATAGAAATCATAATAATCAAATAAATAGAAATCATAATAATCCGATGAATAAAAATAATAATAATCCGATGAATAAAAATCATAATAATAAATTAAATACTAGTTGGAAATTATATATTCATAATTTAACAGAGAAAGATTGGTCGTTAAGTTCATATAAAGAAGTCATGAAATTTAATACTATAGATGATTGTTGGACATTTTTTAATAATTTCAAAGATTTTAAAAAATTTAATTTTTATATTATGAGAAATAATATAAAACCTGTATACGAAGATCCAGAAAATAAAAATGGATATTCTTATTCTTATATTATTCCAGGAAGAAAATTAAATGATACATTCATAGATATTGTTGTAAAAATGTTTAGTGAAAATTTATTACATAATGAAAATACATATGAATTATGTGGACTTTCATTAACTCCTAAAAATAATGATATTTGTATTTTAAAAATTTGGTTAAAAAATAAAAATAATGTTTTAAAATTAAATACAAATAATAATAATTTAATAAATGGTCGTTTTCAAATTCATAAATTCTATTAAAATTGATTTATAATAGAATATAAGATTATTATTTTAATATGTATTTTACTGGATTTTATAATATAATATTTGAAGATATTATTATTCAAACAGATTTTTTTATATATAAAGAAGAAAAAAATGAAGATTATGTAATAAAAAAAATTTTAAAAAAATATAAAAAAACATTTGAAGAACATTATATAGATAATGTAAAAATTGATATCATAAATATAGATTTTTATGAAAAAACTTATAATTTTAATGATATTGAAAAATCTTTAGAATATCAATTAGATAATGTACTTTTAAAAAAAAATATTAAAGTAAATAAAACATTCGATTTTAGTAATTTGTTAAATATATTAAATTCTATTTAAAATTTTAAAAAATATATTTTAATATTGGACTTAAAATAGTTAAATATATAAATATCTTATATTTTTAATTATTCATAATCATTAAAATCTCCCATATTTTGACAACAACAAATACAACACATTCTTTTACATGCTCCATTATAAAAATTTAATTTTTCTCTTACAAAATGTATTTCATCTAAACCAATATATCCAATAAAATGACCTTCATCATCTTTTAATTTATAATCTTTTTCTTTTATACTTTCATTTACTATACTTGGTACTTTTATATTACATGTTCCTAAAACATCATTCCCAGTAATACAATCATAATCAATTAATTCTATTTTCATACAATGATTACCACTTCTACATGGTTTTACACCTTCTAAAATTAAATTTTCATTATATATAGATTCTCCATTACTATTTTTTTTAATATGTGTAGATTGTGTTACTCCTTTATATGTTATTCTTACATACAAATCTCCTTTACTGTGACATTTAAAATAATCACCCTTTACTCTTAATCTCCTAAGTGATCTTACTTTAATATGTAAATAATCATCTAAAAAAGGTTCTCTGCAAAAACTAGTTGATAAAAAACACCCCATATTTTATATATATATATAATATTATTATTTATTTAATATAATTAAATAAATAAAATAATTTAGTAAATTACTTAATATACAAGAATTGTATCATGGCCTCTTGATTGTAATTTATATCCTAAATCACAAAATAATTTTATTATTTCATCTACATCATTTTTACTTATATTTGAATTACTTTCAAATAATATTTTTTTAGGATAAAATATTGTTGGTAGATAAGATATATAAGAATATAATGATTTTAGAATAATAACATCATGTCCTTCAGTATCAATCTTTAAGTAATCAAGATTTCTAACTTGATTTGTATAGAATAATTCATAACAAGGAATAACCTTAACCTTAAGGGTTCTACATAAATTAGTAATTTTATGTTTTATATGTAATGGATGATATTTACCTATACAATTACATCCTTTAAGCCAATTAGGTGCATTAGATTGATCAATAAAACTTTCAGGTACATAGTATACATCTAAATATGTATTTTTGTCAGAAATTGCCATATTTATTTTTTTTACATTTTTTTTATCTGGTAATTGATCAATATAATGTTTTATTGCTTCTACAGAAATTCCTACAGTATTATCATCTGCTTCTTGAATTAATGTATCAAAATTACTTGTTCCAATTTCAATAAAATTATAATCAATAAGTTTCATATTATCAAATGATTTATTAATAAAATAATTAATAGGCATATTTCCATTTAATATTTCATTTATTTTTTTATTTTCTAATGTTTTATATACACTATTTACTAATATTATAAAAGGTTGATAATCGCGGATAATATTTTTATAATTATCATATGGTTTAGTAATAAATTCAGTTACACAATTATTCCAATTAACTGGATATATATTATTTAAACCTTGAAATATTTTGTAATTTTTAAATAAATTAGAATTATAATTAAACATTTTTTTTAATAAATCACTTCCAATATCAGTCCATCCTAAATTTTCTTTTTTTAAATTAACTATATCTTTTAGAGATTTTTTCCATAATTTCATTAAATCAGTTTCTTTTTTGCTTCCAAAAACACCATTGCATAATGTATTATTATTTTCATTTATAAAAAAACCATCTTTCTTTTCTATAATATCAAACAAACTATCTAATGAATCTAATACAAGTGTATCTGAATCTAACCAAATTCCGCCATGATCACATAGAACACAAACTCTAATATAATCTGCTTGATGGGCAGGACATAATTTATAAAAAAAATCTGGTATATCATCAATATAATCATTAACATTTTTTGGTGTAATTAGTATTACATTGTATCCAATCCCATTAGTTGAATGTAAATAGATTAAATTTCTAAGAATAGAAATTAGTTTATATTCTTTTCCAATCCAATATAAAAAAATATTTCTTTGTTGCATGTTTATTATATTAGATAATCATTTTTATTTTTTTTTTATATTTTTATAATAAAGTTATTTAATTAGTTAATAATATAATTTCATATAATGAAATCAACTAGTATACAAAATATAAATTATGATAATACAGATAATGCAAAAATAATAGAAGATGCATTAAAGGAAACAGAAGTATTAGATTTAGAAAAAACAAATATTATTACAAAAGAAAATAATGAAGAAGAATATCAACAATCACAATATCCTCAACAACAGATGCAACAATATCCTCAACAACAGATGCAACAATATCCTCAACAACAGATGCAACAATATCCCCAACAACAGATGCAACAATATCCCCAACAACAGATGCAACAATATCCCCAACAACAGATGCAACAATATCCTCAACAACCAATGAATCAAGAATTAAATAATTTTAATAAAAATATTGTATTAAATTTTCAACATTCTTTTATACTATTTATAATTCTTATTTTATTTAATAATACTTTTTTTAAAAATTTACTTTCAAAAATACCATTTACATTAGATATAGATGGTAATCAAACATTTTTACTATATTTTATTTTATTTATTTTTATATTTTTAATATACTTCTTATATTTATCAATTTTTAATTAGTAATTTAAAAATAATTATCTAATCTGTCTTTATATTTTGTCATAACTGTTAAATTACATAATGGACATCTTAATTGTAAGTAATCTTCTGCCAACCATTCATTCATACATTTTTTATGAAAAATATGATCACAATATAATTTGACAAGTTTATCTTTTTTTTTATATTCTTCTTGGCAAATTGAACAACATTCATTGTGATCACCTAAATTTTTTTTTGTAATTTTATAAGTTTTTTTATATATAATATTTGTATTTACTCCACTTGAATTTTTTTTTCTATAGTAGATCATTGTTGTAATACAACATAATGCAGATAATGTACAAAATATTTCACTTACTACCATTTTAAATTATTTAATATATATATTAAAATTATTTAATAATAAATTTTAATTTTTTTTTAGTATATTATATATAAGAATGAATATTATAATTGAAGCTATATTAGTAAGTATTGTAACATTTATAAATGGATTAATAATTGAACAAATATTAAATTTTTTTAATATAAAAAATAAAAGTATATTATTATTGTCACTTGGTTTTTTTGTACATTTATTTTTTGAATACATTGGATTAAATAAAATTTATTGTAAATATGGAAATGCATGTAAATTGTAAAAATAATAATTAAAATATATTAAATATTATAAATTATAATAATTTATAAAATATGGTTAAAGAAGCAACACCAAGACAATTACTAATTTCATTACTTAAAAAAAAAATTTATCAAAAATACATTAGATTTGTAAATGAAAAATCACAAAAAGGTGATGAAGAATTAATGAAAAACTTTTTAGAAGAATTAAAAGAATTTGGATTAGATCTAAATAAAAAAGATGAAAATACTTTTTATAATAGTATTGTATCGTTTAATGATAAAAGTAATATGGAAAACATGATGGAATTACTTAAAAAATATAATAAATTATTCTAAATTAAAATATATCTTTATAGTATATATTTTAATATGACAAAAATTGTAATTGTTGGTGGTGGTATAGCTGGATTATCATGTGCACATATATTATCAACAAAAATAAAAAATAAAAAATATAATATAGAATTATATGAAAAAGAAGAAACTTTAGGTGGTAAAGTACAAGTATATTATGAAAATGATATTTACTATCAAGAACATTCACCTAGAGTTTTTTTAAATCAATATGTAAATTTACAAAATATTTTTAATGAAATTCCATATGATGAAAATAGAACATTATTAGATATGTATTCAGATGAATTAAAAAATTATTTAATATCTGATAAATGTGAAAATACACCATTATATTTAACAGAAATACCAAGTTTATTAAAAAATATAAACTTTTTTAATTTAATATTAATTGGTTTTTTTATATTACAAGGTTTATTAAGTTGTGAAGAACGTTTAAATGATGTTTTTGATAATATTAAATTTTCAGATTTATTAATAACAGAAAGTGCAAAATATATATTTGAATTTATAAGTTATATATTAGGTGAAAATTTAGATATATTACCATTAACAAAAATGATTAAAACTTTTGAATATGAATTTAAAAATATAGTAGAAGGTTATCCTACAAAATTTAAAGGAACAAGAACATTTAAGATACCATATAGTGAAGTTTTTGAAAAATGGGAATCATATTTAGTAAAAAATAATGTAAAAATTTATAAAGGTTATGAATTAGTTGATAAAAAAATTATAAATAATACAATTCATGAATTTATCTTTAGGCATGGTAACTATTATAAAAATGTAAAATGTGATATTGGAATATTAGGTTTAAATTTAACATCATTAAATCATTTTTTTGATAATACAAATAGTTCATTAAAAAAAACTTTTAATGATATGATTATAAAAACTAAATCAATTCAACCAGGAATTCAAATATATTTTAAGGAAAAAATTGAAATGAAAAGATATGGTTATTTTTTAATTGATAGTGACTGGAAAATGATTGTAGCACCGATTGATAATTTTTGGAATAGGAAATCAAATACAGATATTAAAAGTATATGGTCTATAAATATTGCAAATCCAGAATTAAAAAGTAAAAGATTAAATAAAACTTTACTTGAATGTAGTCCAGAAGAAATAAAGGAAGAGGTATGGTATCAAATAAAAAAATCATGTGTTAAAACTTTTATTAAAGATTCTTATAAAAGTACATTTTTAAATATAAAACCATCTATAAAATTATGGAAAAATTTAGTTTTCTCAAATAATAAATTAGATATTGAAAAAACAAATGATGATTATTTTTGGAATTCAATTGGGACAAATAAAATAAGACCCAATCAAAAAACAGATATAAAAAATTTATATTTAAGTGGTGCATTAACAAAAAATAACTTTTATTCATATTGGACAGAAGGTGCAGTTAATTCTGCATATAGAACAATAAAAGAAATTACAAATGAAGATATAGAATATTATAAACATGAACGTCCAAAGATATTTATGTTTTTTAATATAATAGATAAATTTTTATATAAATTAAAATTACCAAATATTTTATTAACTAGTATTATATTATTTTTCATTATTATTTTTTTTAAATATTTAAAAAAATAAGAATAAAATTTATATGTAATATATTTAAGTTATAAATTATGAATAATAAAAAAAATGAAAAAAAATATTATAAAATTTTCATCATGACATCTGATAATTATTATTTTATTATAGAAAAAAGAAAATTGTATAAATCTATGTTTTTCTTAAATATATTTAATAATGATAAAACAAGTGGTAATATAAGAAATCCTTTATTTTTAAAAAATATTAAAAGTAAATATTTAAAATATATTCAAACATATTTAGAATATTATTATGATAAAAATGATAAATTTATTATAACAGATAATATTACATATTATAATATTAATAAATATTTACAAAATGATTTTGATAAAAGATTTATTAATATTTTAAAAAATGATTTTAATAATGATGAAAATTTATTAAATATGTTAAAATATTTTAATATAGAAAGTTTAAATAAAAAAATAGAACTATTAGAAATATTTATAAAAGCTAAAAAATAATATTTTAATAAAATAATTATATTTTAATAAAATATAATACATAATGAATATTTATATGATATTACTTTTAATTATTATTTTTATAATAATAAATTATGTAATTAATAATCAAGATTCTATTAAAGAAAACTTTGGTAGTGATTTTTTTCATCACTCATTTTTATCTGGTTTAGGAAAAGAAATGAGAAATAAAGAATTACAAAAAATTTATGATTTTTATGGTTTAAAAAAAGAAAATTTTGAAAATAAAGATGAAAAAAATTTTAATGAAAATGTATTATCAGATATACCAAAAAATGAATTAAAAATAGATTTTGAATTAGAAGATTTAAAATATGATGAACAAAAACATATTTTAGAAGAAGAAAAAGAACAAAAATTAGCAGATTATTTAGAAGTTGAAAAATATGATTCTGGTTCAGGTGATTTAAATGAATTAAAAAAAGTATTTGAAGAAAATCAAAAAAAAGATTTCAATGAAACTATGAAATCTTTAAAATCAAGAGGTGGTAATGTTTAATTTAAGTCCATAATTATATTATATTTTTAAAAATATAATATAAATACAATTTTTTTATATTTATGATAATAATTCAATCAATTGATCTTTTTTAAGTTTTGAAAAACCTTTAAAACCTCTTTTTTTACATAATTTTTTTAATTCACCAACTTTCATTTTTTTATAATTATATGTTTCTACTGTTTCTACATTTTCATCTTCTATCTCATTCTCAGGCGTCATTGGTGATGTATCTAAATTTGGTGGTAATGGTGGTTCATCATAATTTTCAACAATTACTAATTCATTTGTTTCTAATTTTTGTTGTGTATTATTTAATTTTTTTCTTCTCGGTGATGGGGGTTTTACAATATTATCTTCAATATCTTCAGAAATATCATCAATTAAAGTTTCAGGTAAATTATTATTTAATTCTTCTGTAATATCATCATCTGATAAAGTATCATAATCTTCAACAATATTTGAAACAATTTGTTCTTTTTCATTTTTAATATTTTCTTCTTTTACTTTTTTATCAACTTTATTCATATTAATTTCAATATTATTTTTTTTTAAAGTTTCTAAAATTTCAACCATTATTACGGACATTTCAAGTCTTTGTTTTCTTTCACTAAAAAGTTGATTTTCTAAATTTTCGTTTTTAATTTTTAACATATTGATATCTTCTACTAATTGGTTAATCATTTTGTTATCCATTATTATATGTTTTATTAAAAATACTCAGTAAATTGTTTTAGAAAAAAGAATTTATTAAGTTTAGAAGGTAAAATATTATCAATTAAAAAATTTTTTATTATAAATATAATAATAATCAATTTTAAAAAAAAATAAAATAGTTATTTATATATGACTTCAAAATATTGTAATAAATGTAAAAAAAATATTTCTCTAAAATTTTTCTATATCCATAGGCATATATATTTATGTAAATCTAACTATCCGAATGATATATTAAATATAATTTATGATTATAAAAATCAATTAGATATATTTGAAAAATATAACAAATTTTATAAATTTATTATTTTTTACAATAAAATACGCTTATATGAAAATATAGATATAACATATAATTGTTTTTATTATCCTAATAAAATATATTATTTAGATGAAATGTTATATATTATGAAACATATTTTACCAGATTTTAAATATGAAATTAAAAATATATTAACTAATAAAAAACTAAAAAAAAAAAATTATAATATAAAAATTTATAAAGTTTATATATTTTATAATATATTCAATAATAAATATTATATAAAATATATATAAGATGAATCAAATTCCAAAATATCTTTTTGATAAAATTATATTATTTAATGATCCAATTGATATAATAAATATGAAAAAAATAAATAAATATTATAATTACTTAATTATTGAATTGACAAATAATAATAATTCTTTTCTACAAAAAACATATAATTTTACAAAACCAATAGATAATATAATAACATGGATTCAAAATACAGATTTTTTATATTTTAAGTATAAAAAAATATATAAAATATTTTTAAGGAATATAATATTAAATGAATATCAAGATTTATTTTATATTTTTAATAAGTTAAAATATTTATTTTATATATCAAATCAAAATGATAAAAAAGAAATATTAATAATAATTATAAATATAATAAATAATAATTTTATATTTTTTGATGAAAAATTATTTAATAATGATATTTGTGATATTAATGAGAAGTATTTATTTATAAATTATTTATTAAACTTATTTGATATGTATTATACAATAAATATTTTAAAATATAAATATTATAATAATGATAATAATATAATATCATATAATTTTTCTATAACTATCAATAAAATTTTTAAAATTATAAAAAAAAATAAAAGTTATTTTAATATTTTTGTTAATTTATCTTGTAATTTTAAAAATTATGTACATATATTAAATTTATTATATCAAAATAAAATTTATTTAGTATAAATTATAAGATATTTTTTTTTTAATTATGAAACTAACAATCGAACAAAAAGAAGTAATGAAATCTCTTAAAAGAGATATAAAAATGATTTTTTTTGTAAGACAAGATTTAAAAATGGGAAAAGGAAAAATTGCAAGTCAATGTAGTCATGGAGCAATTAGTTTATATAAAAAAATTTTAAAAAATGATAAAAATTTATTATTAGATGATTGGGAATTAACTGGTTCAAAAAAAATAGTATTAAAAGTAAAAAATGAAAACGAATTTACAAATATTATTAAATTTTGTGAATTAAATAATATAATATATAATAAAGTAATTGATGCTGGTAAAACACAAATTGAAAAAAACTCAAATACTATTATAAATATTCTACATGAAAATAAAAAAATTCATAATTTAATTTACAAATATAAATTATTATAAAAAATTTTATCTATTAATAATTAATAAATAAAATATAAATATAAAAATGTTTAATATATTTAATTGTTTTAAAAAAAAACAGAAAAAAAATAATGAAGATAATGAATATGCAAAAATTATATTATGGCAATATAATTATTATAAAAAACATAAAAATACTAATAAATTATATTTTTACAATACTGATAAATTATAATATTATAATATTATATATATATGTTTAATAAATTACTATTACTAGATTTTAATATAATAGGTATTATAACAGCTTTTATTGATGATAATTTTCATTACTTATACTTTTTAGATAAAAATAACATAAAACCATTTTATAAAAAAATTAATTATTCAAAAATTAATTGGGATGAAATTTCAACTGAAATAAACGACTATATGATTGATTATAGTGATATTTGTATAGAATTTAATAATTACATAAATTGGAATATTATAACAGATGTCAAATTAAATGATCAATTTTTTTTAACTGAATATTCTGAATATATAAATTTTGATATCATAAGTAATAAAATGAAATTTGATGAAAATTTAGATTATATTTTTTTTACAACATTTCGTAATAAATTAAATTGGGATAAAATATCTAGATGGGCAAATATGGCAGAAGATTTTATAGATATTTTTTATAATGAATTAAATTGGAGAATAATATCAAGAACACAAGGGTTGACAAGATATTTAATTGAAAAATATTACAATAAATTGGAAATAGAACAATTGCGTTATAATTATTATATAGATCATGATTTAAAAAATGAAATAATTGCACGTATAGAAAATGAAGAACAAGAGCAAAATGAAGAAGAACAAGAACAAAATGAAGAAGAACAAGAACAAAATGAAGAAGAACATCTAGATAATGTAGTAATAATCTTTAGAAATAATATTATAAATAATATAAGAAATAATTCTGAAAATAGTAATTAAATATCATATAAAATTTTTTTATATCTTTTTTTTGATCTAAGTATTTTAATTAATTTATCTTCTCCATATTTTACTAATAAAATTTTTTTAATATATTCTCTCGGATAATTTAAATTAATAAGTAATTTATTGATATTAATTAGATCAATATTATTTTCAATAAAATCTAAAGAAAGATATTGATATTCAGATACATAGTTCCAATTTAACTTATCATAATATCTATATAATATATTATCGTCAATTATTTTATATCTAGATATTATATTCCATCTAATTTTACTGTAAAAACATTCTATAAAATCTATAGATAAAATATTATTATATGATAATTCATACCAATTTATATATATTTTATTATATGGAATTATATTATTTTCTTTTACATATATTAAAAAATTTTGATCGTTTGATGAATATAAATATATAATTTTTATTATATCATTTGGAATCATTATATACTAACATTTTATTAAAATATAAAATTATAATTTTATAAAAATATAAAACTATAATTTAAAGTATTAATTATCATTTTAAGAATTTATTTTTTCAATTGTTTCACATAATTCTTGTTTTTTCATTTTTGATTTTTTAAATTTTTTTGGTATATTTTTATATTCATTTGATTTTTTTATATCTTTTAATAACATTTTGATACATTCATTGAAATTTTTAATATCATATTTTAAATCATCTTTTATATTTAATTTTATTTTTAACATTGTAAATATATCATCTAATTTATTTTCATTTTTTAAATATTTTTCTAACTTTTCATATGATTCTATATTCATTCTTTCTAAATCTTTTATTAATTTTAATTTATTATCAATATTTATATCTAATTCTTTAATCATCTTATACAAGTTATTTTTATATTTTTTATTTGATATAACTAATGTATTATATTTACTATATTTTTTAACTTCATTAAAAGTAAATATTTCAGTATCACTTATATTTAATACTATAATATATTCTGGTGTAAAGGTATTATTTATAATTTTTTCAAAATTTTCATTATAATTATTAATAATTAATATATTATTTGTTAATTTTTCATTTTCCCTTTTAATTATAAATTTATTATCATATTTTTTTATTTTTTCAATTTTTAAATTATTTTGATCTGTATATAAATTTACAATGTTAAATGTTTTCATCGTTAATATAAGATTTTTATCATATATTCCAATATAATCTACATCTTGATTGATATTGATTTTATTTTTCATACATATTTTTTTTAATGTATTTTTTATAATTTTATTATTTTTTATATTTTGAATTTCTTCATTTTTATAATAATTATTATCATATTGAATTTTATTATTTAACAATTTACCAATCTTAATAATATCATTATCTAAATTATTTAAATTAATTGTTTTACTATTTTTAATCATATAAATATTATGAAATTGATCTTTTACATATTTTATATTATTTAATGTTATAATATTATATCTTTTTTTTGTCATTTTTATTTCATCATCTTCTATATTCCAACTATCAAAATAATCGTTATGATTATTATCAATATAACAATAAATATTTTCATTATTTCTTTCATAATTAATATTACAATCTATTGATATTTGTTTTAATAAATCTAACATTTGATTTCCTAATTTTTCTTTTTTATCTGCAACTTTTTTCATAAGAAAATCAATTGATCTCATTTTCATTTCATTTTTTACTATATTTTTATTTTTATTTTTTTCTCTTAAATCTAAAAATCCATAATATTGAAATACATTTACTAATCTTGTATTTAATATTCTTAATTCTTTTTTTATTCTTAAATCTATAAAATCATTTTTTTCAATATGATTATGTGAACATATTCTTATACCCCTACCGATTACTTGTTTTAATAAAGTATTATTCCACCATGGTTCCATTATATGAATTTGTCTAACACCCATTAAATTAATACCTTCTTTACCAGATGATGTCATTAAAAAGACTTTTATCAATTCTCCATTTTTGTTTTCATAAGAATTAAATATATTTTTATAATCATTATTTCTGTCTTTTCCTGTCCATTTCATATATGTACCATTCATATTTTCTGTATTTTTATTTTTTTTATAACTTTCATAATTATTCTGTTTTAATGCTTCTTCTATAAATCTAATACCATATAAACCTTCAAAATTAGAATATACTAATACTGGACCATTTGATTCTTTTATTTTTTTTATAATATTATATACTTTTTTTGAAATTTTATGTAAATCATTATCTATATTTAATGGTTTATCATCATTATCTAATATATTAATTACATTTTTTTCAATTTCTTTTGTAATAGTAATATCTAATAGTCTTTTTTTATTATCTATAGCATTCATATCAATTAATTTATTATTTTTTTTTAATTTTTTTGTTTTTAATAATTTATTATCAAATAAATAATTTGGTAAAATAACATTTGATGCTTTTCTTCTATATAAATCTGATATTTCTTTTTTATCTACTTTATTACTTAATTCTATGCTTAATTTTTCTGCTAATAAATACCCTTCTTCTTGATTAACATCAAATGGAATATATACATTTTCATTTATTTCTTTTGCAAAAACATTTTCATTTATTCCTTTATTATAACTAATAATACCATTTAATCTACGCATTAACATTTTTTTATTTTTTATATTTGATTCATCATCATCTAAAAATTTACTATTAAATATACTATAATTATCTTCGAATTTTATATTTTTATTATCTTTTATTTTACCTCTTATAATATTACTAATCACACCTATTTCAAAAATATCATTTACTATTGGTGTACCTGATAATAATAATAATCTTGAATTTTCACTATTAAATAAATCATCGTATAATTCTACTTTTTCTCCTGATTTTATCTTATTAGTTATCATATTTACTAAATTATGACATTCATCTATTATAATTACAGAATCATCAAATGGATTTACACTTTCTGAATATTTATTTGTATATCTATCACTTGTTATTTTTCTATTTGGAATATCTAATAATTTTTCTCTATAACCACCACTTAAAGTATATGCATTATAATTGATAACATGAAAATCATATTCTTTTAATTTATTAATAATCATATCCTTTAATTTTTTTTCACTTAATTTTTTATTGTTTTCTAATATATTGTTAATTTCATCTCTTATTTCACAATTCGAATAACATTTTGATGATATTTCTTTTACCCAAGGATCAAAAAATAAATTTGCTGGAATCATTAATATAACTTTTCTTGAATACATTTTTTTAGTATCATAATGTTCTTCTTCTTCATTTAAGTTATAATTTCTACATGATTCACTTAATAATATACCAGATGTTGTTTTTCCAGAACCTAAACCATGATATATAAGTAATCCTCTATTATCGATTACATTTCCTTTATTTGAAAAATCATTTAAATCTTTCATATAATTATATAAAAATTCTTGATATTTAAAAAATGATCTTTTGTTATTTTCTGATAAATTATCACATAAATTATCACCTAAGTTTACTTTTAAAATATCTTCCTTAAAACTTTCATATTTTTCATTTATTTTATTTAAAAAATTCTTTTTTTTTGAATACATTATATATTATTATAATTTATTTTTTTTAAATAAATTAATATAACTTAAATAAAAATAAAATTTATTTTAATAATATTTATGATGACCAATATTAATTATTTTATTTAATAAACGATTTCAATTTAATTTATTAAAACAAATATGCTTTCAAACGAAATAAAACCATTCGCACTAATGACTAAAAAAGAATTAATAAAACAATGTAAAATATGGAATATTAAGGGTTATTCAAAATTACGAAAAAATGAAATTTTGAAATTAATAAATAATTTTAAACTCGAAGAAAATAATAATGAATTATATGACGATAAAAATATCTTTGCTTATCCTGCAATTTTAGATATTATTTTTGATTACGCAAAATCGCCTAATTTATCTATGGAAGAATATAGAATTGAAAAATTTAAAATGGAAAGAGAAAATTTTCATAAAAGAAACAATGAAATAATTCGCTTATTAAAATTATTTAATTATGATTCTGAAATTATAAATCTTTTCGAAACAGAAATGAATGTAGACGATGTATTTTGGCATCAACGTCTTTCGCAAATAATATTAAAACAAATTCATATTCGACACTATGAAAGAGATTTAAATGACAATTTTTATCGCGATTTTAACATATATAGGCATAACCATACGTGCGATAAAACATTGGGCTCGTGTAAATGTGAATTGACAAAATTATTAAAAGAAAAAGCAGAGTTTGATATGTATTCCAAAAATAGAATTCAAATTACAAAATATCAATCGATATTTGTTAAAAAATGGATTACTGCTTATAAAATTCCAATAAAAATTTCCGGACAAAGTACTCGTGACATTGTTGAAAAACTCAAAACAATTGAAGAAGGCAATTTTTCAATGTTATAATTATATTATAATTTTAAAAAACAAAGTTTTATTATGGACTTATTTTATTTTTAATTAATTATACTATTTTTATTTTTTTCCCAGTTTTAGGATCAATTATATCAATTCTTTTATTTTTTCTTTTTGGTGGACTTTTTTTATTTATATTATTAGTATTAAAAAAAAAATTTGTTGGATTTAAATTATAACTAATATTAACAAATGCCCAAAATCCTACTACACTACTTATATCTGCAATATCTGTATTTTTTTTTGGAGGTGGATTTATACAATTACCAAATAAATATTGTTGTGTATTATAATCAAAATATGTAGTTTGAAAACATACATAAATATGTACTGCTGAAAAATCTGGAACTAAATTCATATCATCATCATATACTTTAATTTTAAACCAATAATTATTAAGTGTATTATCTGCAGTCCATTGACTTCTATGTATATCTCCTTCTACCTTTAAAATATATTTATTTGACATCATATATTTATGTATTTTGGGTTCCATCAATGATGCTTGAGATAATACTTGTACAATATTTTCTTTTGAATAATTTGTATTCTCTTTTGAAAATTTAACAACCATATTATATATTATTAATAAATATAAATATATTAAAATTTATTAATAATTAATAGTTAATAATGTATTATTTTTTAATATTTTTAATTAATATTGCGTATTGTACTACTCAGTTTAAAAATTGGAATTTAGATAGAATTAATCAAAAAAAATTACCATTGGATAATTATTATTTAAATGATGAAAATATTATCTTAAATTCTCAAGATATTGATATTATTGTTATTGATAAAGGTATTAATATAAATCATATAGAATTTTTAAATAAACCAAAAATTGTAAATGAATATTATAATTATTATACGGATGAAAAATATATTGTAAATAATACAAATGGTTATCATGGAACTGGTGTAACTACATTAATTAATGGTAAAAATATTGGTATTCATAAAGATCTTAATATAACTTTTTATGAAATACCATCAGTATCTGGCAATGATCTTTATTTAATTGATATTTTATATACTATCAAAAAAAATATACAAAAATATAATAAAAAAACAATAATTAATTTATCACAAAAATTTGGAAATTCAATTATATATAAATTAATAGATGATATTATAAATTTAAATTCATTAGTTGTTATTGCAGCAGGTAATGATAATTATGATCGTTGTTCTATTTTTAATTCAAAAATACAAAATAATTATGGAAGTATTATTGTTGGTTCTATTGATATAAATGATAAATTATCTTATTTTTCAAATTTTGGAAATTGTATTGATATTTTTTCTCCAGGTCAAAATTTATATATTGGTTCTAATATAGATGATGAATATTTTTTTGCATCTGGTACATCATTCTCAACTCCTCAAGTTACTGGAATTTTAAGTTTATTATGGAATAAAAATTCTAATCTAAATAATAAAGAAATAAAAGAATTATTATTAAAAGAATCTACAAAAAATTTGATTGATTTTTCAAACTCTGGAAGTACTAAATTTATATATATATCTAATGAAAAATTTAATACGGATTATCAAATAATAAATTCATATGACAATATTGGTTTTATAAATAGAGATTATTTAAATTATGAAATAGTACCATCAAATAAAAATTTGTCAATTAGTAATTATCTTACTAAAAATGATAGATATACATATAATTTAAATGAATTAAATGAATTAATATTCGAATTCTTATTATATAAAGTATTAGATAATAGTAAAATATTTTTATATAAAATAACTATTGAAAGTAAAAATTTAACAAATAATAATATATTATATTATCATATTAATGATAAAAAACCTACACCATCACCTACTTTACAACCTACACCATTACCTACACCATTACCTACTTTACAACCTACACCATTACCTACTTTACAACCTACACCATTACCTACACCATCACCTACACCATCACCTACACCATCACCTACACCATCACCTACACCATC
>Ga0181569_10000469_pt1 | contig 31294 bp, 19 predicted proteins | sample 101ome_19_FD_132452 | JGI IMG/M metagenome (GOLD analysis project Ga0181569, IMG submission 132452) | Coastal salt marsh microbial communities from the Groves Creek Marsh, Skidaway Island, Georgia - 101405AT metaG (megahit assembly) | ecosystem: Environmental > Aquatic > Marine > Intertidal...
GGCGGGGACGACGACGGGGACGAGGACGGCGACGGGGACGCGCGGCGGGACGGGCCGCCGGCGTCGCCGACGACGGCGTCGCCGACGCGAGACGGGGTGAAGCGCGCGCGAGGTATCGTTTCTGAGGAGGAGGAGGAGGAGGAGGAGGAGGAAGAGACGGACGCGGAGGTGGCGGATGAGGCGTTTAAATCGGGCAAGGCGGCGCTGCAGAGACGCGACTTTGAGGAGGCGTTGCGGTTGTTCGCGTACGCCGAGGCGCGGTTACCGCGTCGGTTCGCGGATGCGCGCGAGAAATTACTCAAGACGATCGATCAGACGCGCGCGTTGATCGAACAGGGAGCAGAGGAGGAGGAGGAGGAGGAGGAGGAGGAGGAGGGCGACGACGGCGCGACGGCGGAGGACGAGGCCGGCGAACGCGTCGACGACGACGCGTACGTCAACGACGACGCGTTCGATTCCGCGACGGATGACGGGTGGAGCGAAACCGACGCGTCGCTCGCGGACGACGCGTACAGAACCGCGGTGTGGTTGCTCAAGACGGCGTTGGAGGAGGACAGGACGCCGGATAAGGAGAAGATTCGCGATTTATTAGTGCGCGCGAGACAATTTTGTCCTCCGTCGTGCGGCGGCGCGGTGGAGCGCATCGACTCTCTGTTGGATCGTCTCGATCGGTATTAGCGACTAGGTACTAGCGATACTAGAATACAAACAACAGCGATAGTCTACAAGGGGGAGGGAAAGAATCGTTTTCCCGCGAACAAACGAAGAATCATACGTCGGCGCGCTTTTCACAAGCCGTGATCGACGAACATCTCCCTCGCCACGCGGTGTAAGACGGCGTGTCTGCTCGCGAGTTCGTCGATGTCTGGCGAGTACCCACCGCCGACGACGCCCGCGATCGGAATCCCTGCGCCGATGACGGTGTCTAGAACCATGCGTTCGCGCCGATACAAGCCTTCGACGGACAACTCCAAGTGTCCGAGCGAATCGTTCGCCGTCACGTCTACGCCGGCGTCGTAGATGACAAAATCGGGCCTAAACTCTTCGAGACTCTCTCGAAGCGCGCCGGAGACGACGGACATGTACTCGTCGTCGCCCATGCCTCGCGGAAGCTCGACGTCTCGCGTCGACGTCGCCTTGCGCGCCGGGAAATTCGACGCGGCGTGCGCCGAAAACGTGTACACGCGAGGCTCGTCTCGTAATATCGACGCGGTGCCATCGCCCTGATGCACGTCCAAATCCACGATCATCACGCGAGACGCCGCGCCCGCGTCGAGCACTCGCAACGCGCTCACCGCCAAATCGTTGATGATGCAAAATCCGCTCCCCCTGTCTTTGTGCGCGTGATGGGTCCCTCCCGCCGTGTTCACCGCCAATCCCGTCTGAAGCGCCAATTCACACGTCAACATCGTCCCCGACACCTCCATCAGCGTTCGCTCCACCAAATCATCCGACCACGGCAATCCAATCTCTCGCGTCGCCTTTGCGCTCAGCGCGCTCGCGCACACCGCCCGCGCGTACGTGTCGTCGTGCGCCGCGCACAATTCATCCAACGTCGGCGTGCGCGCCGGCACGAAGACGTTCGCGTCATCCACGATCCCTTCCGAACGACACACGTCGTACACGCGCTGAAACACCGACATGGGAAACCGATGATTGGGCGGCATGATTGGTTTACTGTACGAGACGTGATGCACCACGGGGACGCGCCCATTCGCCCCCGGTCGCCGCGTCGACTCGAACGCGTCCACCGCGGACGCGAACGCGCGAGTGACGACGCGAGGCGTCATATTCGCGCACCGCGCGAGCGTCGCCGCGAGCGCGCGCATGTCTCTGCCGCGACGCCCATCATGAAGCCCCCTGGGCATTCTCGTGCGCCACACGCGCGCGCGTCGTCATGCTCGCCCGCCTCGCCTCGCGCGTCTCGCGCGCGCGCCCGACCGACGCGACTCGCGTTCTCGTGCGCGCGTTCGCGTGACGAAGCGCCCTCGGGAACGCCCCGCCGACGCGCGTGCACGTGGAATACGACGAGTCGAGGCACCTCGACGCGTTTCTCATCGTCGCCGACGCGCTCGAGGAGGCGTTCCCGAACGTCTTGGTGGACGGGAACGACGCGCGCGCGCTCTCGAACGAAACCCCACGCCAAGGTTCGTTCGAGGTGGTCGTGTGCGATCGCACCGTCGAGGCGGAGCACGGGGAGGACGCCGCGCTCGCCTCGGTCCTCGGCGAGACCGCGGCGTTCAGCGCGCTCGCCGCCGGTCGACCACCGACCGCGCTCGAGGTGATCGAGGCTTTGGAAACCATCGTCACCGCCGATCGATTGGGCGTCGCCGACGGATTCACCACAGGGTCCACGGGATGCGGCTGAGGCCCTTTCGCGCGTCCGCGAAGCGCCTCTCCAAGCGCCTCCACGCGAACGAACGAATACCCATGACACGCGCGCGTCTCAAACGTTTCACCACGAAACGCACGCGCGCGTCGACCCATTTCGATTCGTTCGTCGCGCATGTACGTCGACGACGTAGACACGCGTCGCACACGCGCGCTGAGAGACGCGTGACGCGATAGATACGAAACACTACCGAGAAAACGAACCGTCATTCGCTTTTTCGCCTTCATTCCGAGACGACGACGACGCGTTGACCGCACCTCGCGACGCGCGCGCATCGATCGATCGACGTCCCGCGTTCGCGCGTTCGATCGATCGAATGGCGGACTCGTCCTCGTCCACGCCTTCGCGCGCGCGTCGCGCCGTGGCGCACGCCGTGGCGTCGCGCGCGACGCGCATCGACGCGTCGCGTCATCACGCCGCGACGATGATGGAGATGATTAAAGAGACGACGACGGACGACGGGGACGACGGAAGGGCGCGACGACGACGGGCGAGGGTGCGTGAGACGATCGCGCGCGTCGCGGTCGTCGCTCGATGCGTCGATCGCGGTCGGTCGGTCGGTCGGTCGGTGGTCGCGCGCGCCGTGTGTCATCATTCATTCGTAGACTGACGAAGGACATTTTCGTCGCCGGGAGAATCGCGCAGAGAGAATTGGAACGAGAGGTGACGCGATTGCGAGAACACGCCGAGGCGATGACGTCGGCGCTCGCGCGCGATGATTTGGAGGCGTCGACGCGGGCGAGGGCGGAGACGGCGGTGCGGGAGTGCGCGGCGGATATCGCGTGGTTCGAAACGGCGACGTCGGCGGCGGAGGAGGAGGCGGAGGCCGAGGAGGCGGGTGAGGAGGAGGAAGACGCGGCGCGCGAACCGACGACGCCGAAGAAAACGGAGGCGCGCGATGCGAACGGGGGTGCGCGACGCGGGACGACGTCGACGTCGTCGACGCCGGATGGGTCGTCGGGAAAGAAGAAGAAGGCGAGACGCGACGGCGACGCGACTCCGATCGAGTCGCCGACGCGGGCGGATGGGCCGCACCCGGATGCGTTCATTTTTGATTTACCGGGAGACGGGGCGTTGACGCTGGAACAACTATCGGCGGGTGGACACGCGTATCGCGCGCGATCGTCGCGAAAAGACGCCGAAGAAGACGTCGAAGGAGACGCAGTCGCCGCCGCCGCCGAACCCGCGCGAGAGGCCACCGACGACGACGCCGACGTCGAATACGACGTCGGTGTGCGCATATGCGGCGTCACCGTGCGCGATCCGAACGTTGATCATCGTCTATTGGAGATGGGAATGCGGAACTTGCCGCCGGATGGTTCGCCCGATCGCCAATGGCGCCTCTCGTCGGCGCGCATCGAGGCGAAACGCGCGGCGAAGACGAACAAGTGCGCCAATATTCCCGCCTCGTATCCCACCAAGGCGCCTCACGGATTGGTGAACCCAGAACTCTTCAAACGTCTCGACGCCGACGCCCTCTTCTTCACCTTTTATCACGGCCGAGACGTCACGCGAACGCTCGCCGCGCGCGAGCTCGCCGCCTCCAACTGGCGATTTCACAAAACGCTCGGCTGCTGGTTTGCGCGACTCTCCCCACCCGACGTCATCGACGAACACGAGGGATTCGAGACCGGTCAGGTGATTTACTTCGATCACAACATGCGCGTCAACGAAGCCGACTCGTCGTCGTCGGGATGGTGCCAACGCAGTCGAAGCAACTTTACCAGTCGATACGAAGACTTCGCGTGACCGCTCACCTCGACCGTCACCGCGACGCGCGTTCGTTCATTCGTTCACGCGCACGCACGCACGCACACACGCACACACACACACACGCACACGCACGCACGCACGCACGCATGCATTCACACACACGCATACGCATCGACGAATCCATTCCCCGAACGGCGCGTTCAAACGCCTCGACCCCAGCTGTCCCTCGCCACTCATTCATCCGCAGACGCCCGCGCGCGGGATCGCGATCGCGATCGTCTCGCCCGCCCGCGACGTCGACGGCATGCACGACTACACCCTCACCGTCCCCGACGCGGATGGTAAATCGCGTCGGTTCGTCGTGCGCTTCCCGTACGTCGCGTATGAGAATCAGGTGGTGTTCATCGAGCGCGCGCTCGGCGCCATGGTTCGCGGTGAATCGGCGCTGTTGGAGTCCCCGACGGGGACCGGGAAGACGCTGTGTTTACTCGCGGCGTCTCTCGCGTACGCGCGCGCCGCTGGGAATCGAAAGAAGCGAAAGTTTCGAGAGGATGTGCGATCGATGAAGGCGACGTTGCGGCGCGGGGACGTCGACGAGGCGGAGACGACGCGAGGGGGGCATGCGTCCACGTCGGCGCCGACGACGGTGGAGACGATCGATTACACCGATGAAGTGGTAAAGAGAGAGCGGACCAAGGCGCCGGTGGTGGTGTACGCGACGCGGACGCACTCGCAGGTGAGTCAGGTGGTGCGAGAGTTGAAATTGTTGGATCCGACGACGCGCGCGACGACGCTCGCGAGTCGAAAGCACGCGTGCGTGAGGAAAGACGTGCGCGAGATGACGGGTAAACGACAGAATGATGCGTGTTCGAAACTGTTGGCGGAGCGCAAGTGTAGCGCGAAGAACACGCTCGATATGGGGTTGGAGAAACGATTGATGAATTTTCAGTTGTTCGGCGACGGCGTGGACGACATCGAGGATTTGGTGAAAAAGGGGCAGAAGAATGGACCGTGTCCGTTTTATCTCTCGAGAACGCGATGCGCGGACGCGGAGATCATCTTCATGCCGTACAATTACTTGCTCGATGCCGACGTGCGGAGAGGTTTGGACATCGCGTGGTCGGAGGCGGTGGTCGTCGTGGACGAGGCGCACAATCTCGAATCCTCCGCCGCCGATAGCATGAGTTTCTCGCTCACCGCGGGTACGCTCGCAAAGGCGATCAAGGAAGCGAAGCGCGCGAACGAGACGAAACTCACGTACGACGACGACAGCGGCGAAGGCATCGTCCTCGAAGGACAGAGGGATGTTTTTGAGCGCGGAATGGGCAAGGAGGCGGCGGCGTTCAAGGCGGAAGACTTTGAGCGTTTGGCAAAGATGCTCGTGCAACTCGAGCAAAACATCGATTCGATCTGCCGCCAATCGAAAGAGGGGCAAAAGAACGGTATGGGCGAGCGCGTCGGTGACGGAAACCTCATCTACGAAATTTTGGAGGCGCTCAACGTCACAGACGATACGTACGAGCACTTCACCGCGCTCATGCGAGCCGCCGCCAAGACGGTGCTCCTCGGTGGGGACGTCCTCAATCACGCCGGCGAGACCGACACTCCGCTCACGTCGTTCGCGAACTTCATCAATCGCATATTCAAAGACAGATTTCCAGAGTATTTTTGTACTCGACTGGGCCCCGATTTAGATAACAAGTTGAACGCGAGCAATCGCGAACGAGAGGGCGCGACGTTGTCGTACTGGTGTTTCTTTCCGGGTTTGTGTTTGAAAGAATTGATCGAGAAAGAAGTTGGTTCATTTTTACTCGCGTCTGGTACTCTTTCACCGATGGAATCGTTCGCTTCCGAACTCGCGATGGAGTTTCCGGTTCGCCTTGAAAATCCACACGTGATCAAGCGGAACCAAGTTTGGGGTGGCGTAGTCACTCGGGGCCCGAACGGGAACGTTTTAAACAGTTCCTTCAGATTTAGAGATACGATTGAGTACAAAAATGAGATAGGTCAAGTTATTCTGAGCGCGATGAAACTGATTCCGGATGGTTTATTGGTGTTTTTTCCGTCGTACGGCGTCATGCATTCGTGCATCAAGCACTGGAGATACACCGGCGTGTGGAGGGTCATGGAGTCGAGTAAGAAATGCGAGGTGGAGCCATCGAACGCTGAGGAGTTTAAAATCGCGTATGCGCGTTATAACGAAGTCATCAATAGTGGCATTGGGCCCGGCGCGGCGTTTTTCGCCGTGTGTCGAGGTAAAGTGAGCGAGGGCATCGATTTCGCGGATAAAGCGTGTCGCGGTGTCATCCTCACCGGTATCCCTTACGCCGGCGCAAAAGATCCTCTCGTCACGAACAAACGAAAGTATCTCGATCGTCGCAAACTCGAACACGGTGGTTCATATTCTGGGAACGAGTGGTACTCACAGACGGCGATGCGAGCGGTGAACCAGGCGCTCGGTAGAGTGATTCGTCACAAGAACGATTTCGGGGCTGTGATCCTCGCGGATGAACGATTCGCGGATGAAAACGCGCGAAACCAATTGTCATTATGGCTGAGACCTTCGATTCACGTGCATTCAGTCTTCAGTGGCGCCGTGAATGGTTTGAGAGATTTCTTCACAGGATGGGAGGCGAGCGGATCGAAGAGCAAACCAGTCGCCCAGCCCGCCACGTTTGCCGATGTATCCGCACCGCGACTGTCGGCGCTGACAAACACCAAGAAAAAAGCGCACACGGGAGATGCGCCTAGAAACGCGTCGATCGCCTCGCTTGTTCGACAGTTTACGAAGGATCAGGATGAGGCGGACGCCCCGACGCGCCAACAATTCGTAGTGTCGACGCAGAAAGTACCGCTTCGGTCGACCGCGGCGGAATCCACTCGAGAGGCACTGAGTAAGAAGACGAAAGAAGCGATGAAGAAGTCTTCACTTCTCACGCAACTCTCTAAATTGCGCGGCGGTGAACAGGAGTCAGAAGCGAACCCAAAAGATGAAAACGAGGCACCGACGAGCTCGGAGCGTACAAAGCTCTTCATGCGGCGCGCTCAAATGGAACTCTCTCGCGAATCGTACGACGAACTCCTGGCAGAACTTAACAAGGTCAATTCGCCGGATTTCAACATCGGCAATCTTCTCCGCGTCGCCAATCGCGTCCTCAAAGCTCCAGAAAATCCCAAAGGCTTGTACGCGCTCTTCGGAGAGTTCGTTCCCGCCGCGCACAAGCCCACCTACGAGAAGCATCGTCAAGCGCTCATAGAGCGTCACAAAAAACTCAAAAGCGAGAAATTGGCCAACGCCGCACCCGGCTTGGCCGTGGCTACTTCTCCGCGTGAGTGCGTCGTGTGCGCCGAACCGTGCCGCCAACCTTTCGAAGCGTCTTCGTGCAAGCACGTCGCATGTTACGCTTGCTGGCGACGCGTTCTCAAGCCAAACGGCCCTGGGACGTGTCCATCGTGCAAAAAGGACGTTCTCAAGCGTCATCTCGTGAAAAAGTTCTTCTGAAGACTCCGCGCGCAAAGTGTCCAGAGCGCGCAGAGGCTTACTCGCGAACGCACGGGGGCGTCGATGGCCCCTCCTCCGAGAAGTGCGTCGCGCTCGGAGCGCATCGCGACCATCGAGGCGTCACCGGACGTCGCCGACGCGCGTTCGGTACATCGCGCGTCGGTGGATCGCGCCGCGCGCGCGACGACGATTCGAGGCGCATGGTCCAATCATTGTTTACATAGAGACTCTAGTATTTGCATTTGTGCATTAACGAGATGCGATTTAGCACTAACGACCACCCTCATCGTTAACCTAGTGAAATTCGCTCGAATTCGCTGGAATTCGCGCGCGCTTCGGGACTCTGAGACGCGCGCACGTCGCGCGCGTTCGCAAACATCGCGCGCGGCGGGCGTGGTGGTGTTGGATCTCGCCGTCCGCGCGAGATCGGGTCCTGGACGCGAGCGACGCGCGCGGAGGTCGTGATCAAAGGTTGAATTTGACGACGATCTGGACAATTTCGTGGGGACGATCGCGCAAATCGGAGCGTCGTGAGCGCGCGGGAGGTGATCGAGCGTCATGGCGACTCGACAGACATCTTTCCGGGCGCGTCCCATCGATATCACGTCGCAGTTGGCGCTGTTGCGCGATCCGGACGCGATCAAGGATGAGCAGGTGGTGCAGCGAGAGGTGACGCACGCGCACAAGGCGTTGGATAAGGAGAACGAGGAGGTGCTGACGAAGAAGACGACCGCGGGGGTGAGTGAAATTCCTATTCCAGAGATTTTAGACGTGTCCTCGTACGAGAAGGATTACCCAACCAACTTTAAGCAGCCCGAGTATTATTTGCGTTCGAAGCTGTCGTGCGGGCTACCGCCGGAGACGACAAGTTACGTGGAGTACGATTTAGATAACGAGGACGAGGACTGGTTAGATGCTTACAACGATGGAGCGGATGTGCTGCCCGCGGAAAAGTTTGAGGAGATGTTGTGGAAATTGGAGATCGCGTGCGGCGAAGCGAATGAGAAAATCATGAAGGCGAATACGTCCTCCGCGGCGGCGAGAGGACAGGTGATCAGCTACCAAGAAAAGGTTGACGCGCTGAGTGTGGTGACAAATTTACCGAAGGATAAGGCGCTCGAGTTGTTGCAAGAAATCAGTGGCAAACAAGCCATCCTCACGGCGGTGTACGAATACTGGGTGGACAAGCGTAAAAAGTTCAAAAAGCCCATTTTGCGTCGTCTCCAACCGCCGCCAGCACCGAACGATACGAATCCGTTCAACGTGTTTCGTCCGCGAGAAAAGATTTCCAGACCGCAGACGCGACGTCGACGCGAGAATGACGTGTCGAGCTACGATAAATTGCGACAGATTCGCAAATCGTTTGACATATCCATAGGTATTCTCGAGCTCGTCATGAAGCGAGAGAAGCGGAAGAGTGAGCTGCTCGCCGTGGAGCAAGAATTGCAAAATCTGCAAATCAATCTTCGACACGAACCGAAGAGCGCTCACGAAGCCATCGAACAAAAAGCGATGGATGCGGACAAGAAGCGCATCAAGACGGAGACGCCGGAAGTTCAACCCAACAAGAATGTGGTCCTCGCGGGTGGCGCGGTGGAACTCATCAAGAAGCCGGACGGTCAGTACGTCGTCTTGGGCGACGACACAGGCGATATTGCCGGCCGCAAACGTCGTCGCGAGGTCGGCCTCGCCGCGATCGGTGGTTACCCACCGCGTCCCAGAGTTCAAATCCCGGTGCTGCCGTACAAGCCGCCGCCCGAGATTCCGGACATCGAAATGTTGTTCACCAAATCTCCGTCCATGGGTGCAGTGCGACCGTTCCTGTTACCGCTCGGTATCGATCTCAAGCACTGTCGTCCGCGGTACGGCCGCGCTGGTCGCATCATCTTCGATCGAAAGGATCCCATCACAAGGGAAGCTTTCACCGTGGACTCGGACGACGACGCCGATTCGGACGACGATGGCAATCCATTCATGATTCGCTCCGCCTTTGCGGTGGCGCATTGATTCTTAGCTTAAAATTTAGTATCCAAATTCGTGGGATGTGTAATGTGAGTCTCACACTCTTTAGTAAATGAAAGACGAGTTTGTTTTGATGGATTTTGCACAAGCTGCGTTACAATCGTCTGTGATCAAATGAGCTAAGATATCAACGCTTCGCGAGTCGTCCTCGTCGCCAACTTGGGGACGCTCACTTATCCTCCTCTTCGTTCCAGGAAGCGAACATCGCGCGACGCGCGTCGTCCGACATGCCCTTCGCGTTGACTCGTTCGTCTTCTCCGTCGTCACCTCTGTCCCGAGACCGTTTCCTCCTCGGACTCCTGTCGCGGCTTCGATCTCTGTCCCGCCCGCCGCGATCTCTTTCGCGCTCTCGGTCTCTCCCCACGTATCGTCCGTACAACCGCTTGCGCATCGATCGTCCCAGCGGTTTCAAGTGCATAAAGTTGCAATAGCCTCCCCGAGCGCACGCGTTCTCCTCGTACTGCCGACACGTGCTCTCTTTAAAGTCCGTCACCGGCGAAAACTCGCAGTAAATCGGTCGACCGTCGTAATATCTCCCCTGTAACTTGTCCTTCGCCTTCGCCGCCGCCTCTTCCTCCCGAAACTTGACGTACACGTTACCCATCATGTGATCCGTCACGTTGTCGCACACGTTCACCCCCTCAATCTCCCCGCACGGATCCAACTCCTCGAACAAATCCTCCACGAACGCCTCAAAGTGTTCTTGCCCCTCCCCTCGCGCCGACTTGGCCCCGCTCTGCTCCCCTCTCGGATCCACCGACGCGTGTTCCGCCCGATACATGTGCGTCAACAAAATCGTCTGCGACGCCGTGGGTTTATTGTGCAAACGACTGCATCGGTCCCCGTGTCGACACGCGCCGATCTTAAAGTAAAACGGGCAGTTGACGCGATCCTTCTCCGTGCCGAAGATGCTCGCGAGGTGTTCAGCCATGTCGCCGTCGCCTCCCCGCCGAGCTGTGTCGATGGGCACGATCGAGCTCGAGCTCAAGAAGGATTGTTTTTTTCGCCGCGAAAATTTCGCGCCGCCGCCGCGGTGCTCGAGCGCGAATTGGGCGCGCGGGCGCACACGCCGACGCGCGGTCCGTCGCGCGCGATCGATGGTGAACGTACGAAAACGAAACGTCTCGGACGCGCCGACGAGCGCGCGCGCCATCGCGGCGCGCGTCAACGCGAGCGAGACGAACGCGAACGACGCGCTCGAGTTGCTGAAAACGCTGCGCCTGCGTGGGACTCGAGACTCGAGCGATGTGTTCGACGCTCTCGTCGCGCTCGAGCGGTTCTTTTGCGAGCGCGCGGCGAGAGGAGAGCTCGCGGAGCGTCGGCGGTTGGAGTCCGTGGACGAAGCGGCGTGGACGACGGAGGAGGCGGCGAGAGTGAAGTATCTGCGGTGGCTGGCCAAGCACCACGACGTCTTCGTGAGACGGGTGACGGATGTCATCGTCGACGGTGCGTGTGAGCCTCGAGTGCGCGTGTTGGCGCTGGCGGTGATCATGGAGGTGGTGAGGTGCGAGACGCCGGGGAAGTTTTCCAACGAATTGTACGAAAAGACGATGAAGAGGTGTGCGCGCGCCAAGTCGTGGAGCGGCGAGCTCTTGGGCTCGTGGGCAAAGAGGTACGCGTCGAGGGTGGACGTTCGGTATTACACCTACGTGGCGATGAAAAACATTGCGGGAGAATTGAGAGATGGGTCGTACGAACCGTCGGAGGAGGAAGCGGCGGCGAAGGATGTGGCGAGAAACGTGTACGACATATTAAACTCCATGCCGAGGACGTTCGAGGATCATCGAGGCGAAGGCGCCGAAGAGGACGAGGAGGAGAAGCGGCGGAAAGAGTTTGCGAGAATGCTCGCAAAATTGCGAGGCGGTCAAGGCGCGACTGGAGACGAAGATGAGGAGGAGAAAGAGGTCGGACCGTGGTGCGAAGACGCCGACTCGAGCGCCGTGGATTTAGAGGCGGCGAAAAAGCGACGAAGGACGAGCGCGGGCGCGGACGCGGAGACGACGGGTCGACCGAAATGGACCGAGGGCGTTCGACACCGTCGCGCGTTCAGTGACGCGTGGCTCGCGCTCTTACGCGCGGAATTCCCCGAGGACATTTACAGAAAAATTCTCACGCGTTTACACGTCGACGTCATGCCGCACATGGTCAACCCGCAGTTGCTCAGCGACTTTTGCGTCGATTCCATCGACGTCGGCGGGCTGACGGGTATGCTCGCGTTGAACGGCTTATTCGTCCTCATGACCCAGCACGGTCTGGAGTATCCGACGTTTTACAATCGTCTGTATCAACTCTTGGACCAATCGTCGCTTCACGCCAACCATCGACGCGGATTCTTCTCCCTCATGGATGTCTTCCTCAAGTCTCCGGCGTTGCCCGCTTACCTCGTCGCGAGTTTCGTCAAACGCTTCGCGCGTCTCGCGCTCCACGCACCGCCCGCTGGCATCATGGTGTGCGTCGGATTCATTCATAATCTTCTTCGGCGACACAAGTCGTGCGTCGTCCTCGTGCACAGAGAGACGCCGGAGGGAGAACCGGCAAAACTGGTAGAGAGAGACCCGTTTGTCGCCGAGGAAAACGATCCAGCGAAGACGAACGCGTTGGCGAGTTCGTTGTGGGAAATAGAGACGCTCAGAGCGCATTACTTTCCTCAAGTTCCTAAAATGGTGTCTCTGCTCGAGCGTGATCTCACCGACAGAGTAAAGACGAAAGAGCTCGAGATGGGTGATTTGTGCGCAGCGAATTACGGTTCGCTCGTCAAGGAGGAATTAGACGCGCGCGTGAAAAAGGTTGCCCTGGCGACGCACGCCAAGGCGTTCACGTCTCTCTTTGACTCGCCGGACGTGCGCGCGTGTTTCGGCGATGCCTTCGTCGCGTAATTGTAACAACACATTTGAAGACGATTAGATGAATAAACTACTGCACGCTAGCTCTGCCCTCATAAATATAACCGAGACGCTCGGCGGTGACGACGACCTCGTCGTCACGGTGGACCGACGACGTGCGCCAACGCCGGATTGAACACCTCGTACACCACGGTGATGGGCTCGCCGCCGCTCCAAAAAATGTAATGTCTCCCCCAAAACGGACCGGGCGTCCCGAACGCCTCCTCCAACGCCGCGTTCGTCCCTCGATACACTTTACGAATCTCCCGATGCAGCTCCACGTGTTGATTCCGGAGATTGGCCCACATGGACGCGTTCGCGTCCGGCATGAAATCCCGCATCGAGTCTTCGCTCCACCATGACGCCGCGTACACCGCCGGCGCGCCCTCCTTCCCCGTCACCTCCCCCGCGCGCAGAAAAACTTCTCGACGAACGACGTTCCCACGCAACAACGACGCGTCTCGAGGTCGTCGTCCACTCGTCGAAGTCTCGTTCGCCTCGTTGTTCTCCCCGTCGTCTCGCGCGCTCGCCACCGAAACCTCCACCTCGGTGCGGTCCCTCGCCCCGAGCACGCTCAGATGTCTCGTCACGCTCCCATCGCTGAGCAGCAACATGCGCCACGTCGGCGAGAGCGCGTCGAGCGCCTCGCACCCGCGACGTCCCGGCGCGCCCGCGATGGCGTCCGCGTCCTCCGTCTCAAAGCTCGTCTCGAGCGAACGCGCCCACGCGGACGACGTCGTTGTCGCGTTGTCGTCACCGACGCGCGCGACCCGAGACGACGCGCGGTACCGCCCGCGACGCATCGCGCCCACGGGCGCGCGCGAACGGGCGACGCGCGCGACGGACGCGCGATGGGCGCGCATGTCGCTCGGGACGTTCGTTGCGACGACGAGTGACGAGACGTCGCGAGTGCGCGACGCGTCCGATCGCGCGACGCGCGCGAACGACGCTAACGGACGCGACGAGCGACCTGTCGTCACTTTCCGCCGTCGTCGCCGCGCGCGGCGCGAGCGCGAGGGCGCGAGGGCGAGGGGCGTCGACGACGCCGAGGCGACGAAATCGAGCGCGCGAGATGACGACGACGACGCGGGCGCGTGGTGAAGGCGGCGACGGCGCGCGCGTGGAACGCGTGCGATGGCGCGCGAGCGACGACGAGGCGTCGGCGTCGGCGGTGGCGCGTGCGTGCGCGAGGAGCGAGGAGGGTGGGGGCGGGACGACGCGCGTACGGTCGAGCGACGGGTTCGCGACGGCGTCGTCTCTGTGGAAAGTGTACGACGTCGTCGCGAGCGTGGCGCCCACGAGCGAGGTCGTGCCCGTGTTCGATGGTCGCGGGGCGTCGGGGAGCGCGGCGGTGCGCGCGGACGCGGACGCGGACGCGGACGCCGGCGACGCGCGGCGCGAGACGTCGGAAGACGAAGAGACGCGAGTAGACGACGACGACGACGTCGGTCGCGCGGCGCGCGAGCGCGCGAGACATTGGCGCGAGATGGAGACATCATCATCGTTGTTGTCGTACGATTTCGTGCGCGACGGTGAGAAGGATAGCGTGAGCGTCGGCGGCACGTTTGACCGTTTACACGCGGGACATCGATTACTCCTCGCCACGGCGTTGCGTCTCACGAGACTCGGCGGCACGCTCTACGTCGGTGTCATGTCGGCGGAGATGTTGAAGAACAAGGCACACGGCGAGCTCGTGGAATCATACGCGACGCGCGCCGAATCCGCGCGCGCATTTTTAGCCGCGTGCGATCCGGCGTCGTCTGTCACCGTGCGCGTCGGTCCGCTCGACAACGGCCCACCCCTCGCCGCCACCGTGCGAGACATGTCCGCGCTCGTCGTCAGTCGCGAAACGATCACCGGCGCTGAAGCCTTGAACGACATGCGTCGAAGCGCCGGTTTCGATCCGTTGACGTTGGTGGTGGTGGATTTAGTCGGCGCCTCGAGCGCCGAATCCAAACTCTCGTCCACCGCGCTTCGCGCTCGAGACGCCGCGCGTCGCGCCTCCACCACCGATTGACCGACGCACGCATAAATCTGTAACAGTCGTTCCTCTGTAATCCATCCTTCGTTCACGCGCACCGTGACATCGTCATCGAGGGAACACGATCCATCCGCGTCCTTACGTCAAGTCTTAAAAGAGCACTTTATCCAGTAGACAGTCCGCGCCATTCATCCGCGCGCGGCATGGCCACCGCGCGCCCGCTATGGCTCGCGCGCGCGCCGGTTCGCGGCGCAAACGAATCGCGCTCCCGCGCTTCTCGCCTCACCGCGCGCGCATCGGACGAATGCGGCGCCATTCCGTTCGGGGACACCGCCGGCGCCATGGTCGTCTTCTCCCCCGACGTGCGCGTGACGACGGGGGATAACGACCTCATCGTCGGTGCGCACGACGCCGAGACGCCTGTTCGCATCGAACCGAACGAAATCTGTGGTCTCGTCGGCGCGAACGGGGCGGGGAAGTCGACGCTGGTGAAGTGTCTCTCGGGACGCCGTGGTGTCGGCGACGGCTACGCGCGCGTCGCGAGTTCGGCGTTAGTGGGCGTGTTAGAACAGACGGCGGTGAGTGGAAGCACGATGACGGTGGAAGAGGAAGCGATGTCGAGGATGACGCACGTGACGGCGGCGAGAGAGGCGATCGAGGAGGCGACGGAGGCGATGGCGAGGGGAGACGATGGCGCGGCGAGACGTTTGATCGAGGCGACGGAGGCGTACGACGCCGTGGGCGGGGCGACGGCGAAGAAGCGGGCGTCGACAGTGTTGCGAGGATTAGGTTTTAGTGATGTGATGATGCAGGCGCCGTGCGATACGCTGAGCGGGGGTTGGCAGATGCGCGTGGCATTGGCGAGGTTGTTGTTGAGTCCGGCCGGGGATTCGCAAGAGCGGGGCGTCAACGGAGGCTTGTTATTGTTGGACGAACCGTCGAATCACTTGGACTCGACGTCGAGGGACTGGCTCGTGAGTTGGATCAAATCGTATCCGGGGACGGTGGTGTTGGTGTCGCACGACGAGGAATTGTTGAAGTGTGTCAATCGCGTCATCGAGTTGCGAGGGCGCAAATTACACAATTTCAAGGGTGATTACGACAGGTTTTTGCGCGAACGCGAGGCGAGGCGCGCGGTAGCGGTGGCGTCGCTCGAGCGCGAGGGCGTCAAGGCGGCGAAACTGGATGGATTTATAAAAAAGTTCGGCGCCAAGGCGACCAAGGCGAGCGCCGCCAAGTCGAAACAAAAAGCCTTGGACAAGGTCAACGCCAAGATGGATGAGTATCGCGACTTGGCGGGCGAGGGCGAGCTCGGCGACGGACCCGGGGACGCGAAAAAAGTCATCCTCAAACTTCCGACGCCACCCAAGGGGGCGAGAGAGATCGTTAAGGTGAAAGATTTAGCCGTCGGGTACGCGTCGACGGATTCCGTCCTCGTCTCTGGCGTCAACGTCACCGTATCTAAAGGCGATAGATTACTCATCCTCGGTCCCAACGGCGCGGGGAAGAGTACCTTCTTAAAGACGATGGGCGGCGTCATCGATCCGATGGGTGGCGTCGTCGAATACGGCGAGGGCGCCGTCATCGGGTACTTTTCCCAAGATTTGGCGCAAGAGTTACCCGTCGACGTCGACGCATTGACGCACGTGTTGGACGTCGCCAGACGCATCGACAAAACCGTCACAAGCGAACGCGCGAGATCCGTCTTGGGCGCTCTCGGAATCAACGGATCGGCCGCCGTTGATCGAACGATCGGTTCGCTCTCCGGCGGCGAGAAGGCGCGCGTGGCGTTGGCAGCCTTTGTGCTGCGTCCCGTCAACGTCTTGCTCCTCGACGAGGCGTCGAATCACCTCGACGGCACCGCCATCGAGGCCCTGTGCGAAGGTTTGCGCGGGTGGGAGGGCGCCGTGTGCGCCATCACGCACAACGCGGCGTTTGCCGCCGCGCTCTGTCCGACTGCGGTGGCCAAGGTGGAGAACGGCGCGTTGTCGTACGAGATGCACGTCGGCGGTAGTTTAGGCGTCGGCGAGTACGCCCAAACGAACGGCGCGACGAAGAAACGCGACGACACGGCCGCGTCGAGCGCGGAAGACGACGCCGAGAGACTGGCTGAAGAGGAGGCGCGCAAACGAAGACGCGCGTTGGAGAAGGAGGCGGCCAACGCGCCGAAGATCATAGACAAGATTGAACGCGCGCTCGCCGTCCTCGAGACCGAGATCGACGCCATCGACGCCCAACTCTTCGCCGCCGGCGCAGACATCGCCCTCGCGACCGAACTCCAACGCAAAAAGGATGAAAAAGTCGCCAAACAGGATCTCTACATGGCTGAGTGGGAACGTCTCGAGAGCGTCGTCGCCGAAGTCGCCTCGTGACGCCCCGCGCCCGCTCACCCTCGCGCCCACACATCACCGCGCGCGTGTACATATATCTTACATTATCATCTCTCACCGCCTCACGCGCCGTCTAACCATCCTTTCCCCCGCGTCTCGCTCGCCCGCGCGCCCGCGCCGTTGGGGTTACAGAACAAAATTGACTTTCCCACAAATTACGCCTCGACGCGCGCCCCCACGCGTCGCACCGCGCGTCGCACCGCACCGTCGGCGCGCGGCGTTCTTGTTCGACGTCCATCGCGCGCGCGTCTCGCGCGAGCCTCGTGATTTCGCGCGCGCGCGCGTCCTTTGTGTCCCGCCCGAGCGTTTCGGGACATCTCGACCGATCGTCCCGATGACGTCCAACACCGCCGACGACGCGCGAGAGACGCCTCGTGAGACGACAACGACGCCCTCCATCGATGCGGAGACGCGCATGTGGTCGCGCGGGACGACGTCGAGATCGAACGCGCGCGAACGAGGGAACGGAACGACGTCGGGACGAGACGCCGCGGCGAGCCAAGACGCGAGGGCGACGACGTCGAGACGGAAAAGAGGTCGCCCGAGGGCGAGCGAACCCGAGGAGGGATCGTTGTTTTGGTTGGTTCAGGTGCGCGACGACGCGACGATGCGAGGGTGTGAAGACGCGAATCTCGAGTGGGCGACGCGTGGATGCGCGGCGGGACGAACGACTGACGCGCGCGCGTTGACTGAAACGAATAGGCGGCGGAAAAAGCGGCGCCCGAGGGTGTTCGCGCGAACGGGGCGCCGAAGAAACGACGCGGACGACCTCGTAAAGAACCGTTGGTGGCACCGGTAACGCTGGTGACGCGGAAAAATCCGACGAACGAGGTCGTCGAGAGGACGCGCGAGGCGGCGGGCGGCGCGCCGGCGGAGGACGGACGCGCCGCGCGCGCCGAAGACGACGCGTTCGGCGACGAGCGTGACGATCGTTCGAGAGAAGACGACGACGGTGAGGATGATGATGGTGCGGACGACGCCGACGCGTTCAATCGTCGTCGCGTGACGTATCGCGGTGGGAAGGGGGTCACGCAACAGTGGACCCGTGAGGAGGACGACGAGCTCGTCGCGCTCATCGCGAAATACGGCGCGAAACGGTGGAGTTACATCGCCAGTCACATGCGCACGCGTCGAGGGAAACAGTGTCGCGATCGGTATCTCAATCACCTGCGCCCCGGAATCAAAACCGGGGAGTGGAGCGCCGAGGAGGAACAAATTCTCATCGAAGGACACAAGGCGTTGGGCACCAAGTGGGCGGCGCTGGCGAAACTCTTGGTCGGTCGACCGGAGAACGCCATCAAGAATCACTGGCACGCGACGCTGCGGTGTAAGACGGAGAGGCACAAGGTGCGCGGGGACATGCCCAAGATTACGGCGTTGAAGCGGTACCAGATGAGTATCGCCGAGCATACAGAAACCGACGCGGCGGACGACGGCGCGGCGGAGCCGACGCACAGCCTAGCGACGGCGACGACGGCGACGACGGCGGCGACGAACGTCTGCATCGCGAAGATGATCGATGACGACGCGGAACATCTCGTCGGTATGAGTCGATCGGCGCGAAACTCGCGGTATTCGAGAGCGCAGCGAGAAGAAATCGAACAAGGGTTGACGCGCATGCGCGATTCGTTACCGGAAAAGTTGAAAGCCGTGTGGCAAGTCGACGACACCGTGATGGGCGACGACGACGCGAGCGCGGATCGAAATACGAAAGAGACCGCGAACGTGACGGAGAAATCCGGGAAATCGGGTGACGACGTCGCGTTCGTGACAGCCTCGATGCCGCCGAGAGGGCTGGGTTTGCGAAACGCCGTCGCCGGTCTCGGCGGCGCGGCGCGGTCGTCCATCACGTCCACGATCGCGTCCGCTGATTTCATTCGCGTCGACGAGACGCCGGTCGATATCATGCAGTGTCAAACAGCGGTGAGCATCGCGGGAGCGCCTGAGATGACCATGATCGCGTCGACGGCGGAGACGGACGGACCGTCGTCTCTTCGCGGCGACGCGCAACTCTCCGATGACGTCATCCTGAAAGGTTTGCGCGACATCGCCGCGACGGTTCGCTCGCGATACGAATTGGCTCGCCTCGCTCTCGTCGTTCGCTCCGGTGCGCTCAAGAGCGGCGACGCCAAAACGTGCATCGCCGTCTCCGGTCACGACTGGAAAACAGTCGTCGCCGCGGCGGACGCGGCGAGTCGACTCGTCAAGAGCGATTATAGTTTTCACTCGCTCTAGCGCGGCGCAGAAGTAATGTACAACGATCTAATCTTCATCATTCAAAACTCTCTCTATTCGTCCACGCGCTCACTCGGTCATCTGTCGTATGCGTTGGTCCGCCTCGAGTTCCTGAATCTTGGCGTCGAGCGCCTCCGCCGTCAGCGGACACCCTATGATTTCCTCCAAATCGGCCACGCTGATGGTATCGTCCGGCGGCAGACACGGCAGGGCGACACTCGGAAAAATAAAGTTTGGTTTTTGCAGATTCAACTCTTTTCTCGACGCCTCTCGATGTACGATGTTGTACAACCCCGCGAGCTCCCAATACGCGTCCTCCGCGTTGAGCGTCTTCAACGTCGCCATCTTCGCAATCTCCCCCAACCGCTGACACTTCTGCGCCACCGCCTCCGCGGGGAACGCCTTCTTATTGTCCATCAACCACAGTTCTAACCCCAACGCGGCGTCGAACAGCGAGTCGAGACGATACTCCACCGACCCTTTCGACTGGGATTCGATCTCCACCAGTTGTCTCTTGATCTGTTCGCGCTGTTCCTTCTCCTGTTGTTTCGACGATTTCTTCGCCCCGCCGGCGTTCGTCGCGGGCTTCTTCTTTGGCGCCATCGTTTCGAGGTCGAGACGCGCGACGTTCGACCGCGCGGCGACCTGTGTCGCGCGCGCCCATTTTCATTTCATTCACTCACTCTTTTTTTTTCAAAAGAAATCTGAGCTCACACGTCGCTCACACGTCAAACGTCGTCCGCTTGACGCCCGTGTCGTCCGTGACGCGCGAGAACGTCTCCACATGACGTCTCGCGTCCATCGAGACGGCGCAAACGGCGCGTCGGATCGTCAGTTGCGCGCGTTTACCGCCGCGACAGATTCCATCAAGAGCGGCGTCTTCATCAGTAAACGCGCGCGCGAGCGAGCGCCGAGCGAGACGGAGGCGAGCGAGACGGAGGGACGACCGATGTTTGAACCTATATTTCGCGATGAGTCGGAAAAGTCGAGAGCGGCGCGATCGAGGGCGTACGAGCGCGCGTGGGGGGCGCTGGATGCGCACTGTCAACAGGTGGTGGACGAGGCGAACGCGGACGCGTTTGAAAAGGTGTCGAGATTCGTCGAGGAGACGCACGATGGGTACCTGGAGCGAACGACGCGAGAGGCGACGACGTCGTACGCGGACGAGCGCGTGCCCGTGGGGGTGGTGCTCGCGGGAGGGGTGAACAGCGACGATCACGAGGAGACGTTTGCGGCGTTGACGAAGTCGTTGAGAAAAACCGGGCGGGCGCACTGCGCGTTGTTGCGATCGAGAGATTTGAAGGCTCGCGCGGGAGTGGGGGCGGGTGGCATGGGCGTTGCGTTCGGGGTCATCATGCGACAGTTGGATCGAAGTGGGACGCATTGGAGTGGGAAGAGCATGCGCGCGTTGGCGCGGTGGCACAAGGAGACGACGGCGGCGAAGACGGAACAGTTGGGGAACGGTGGAGACGCCTTCGCGGCGGCATCGCCGGGACCGTTGACGGTGTGGAACGGATCACACGCGATGGATGAAGACCCGTCGATGTGCGCGGCGCTCGATGTGCCGAAGAAACGAGGTCGGAACGGTGACGATTCCGTCGCGGCGTCGCCGGCGACGAGACGTTCGCGGCGACGCGCGCGCGAAGAGTCGCAGGCGCGCGAAAAGAGCGGCGAGGATTCGTGGGATTATCCCGTGATTCAAGGCAGAAACTGTCCCATCGTTCTCGTCGTCGAAGATACGGAAAGTTTCGACGCGCGCGTGTTGGATTCGCTTTTGCGAAGCGTTTCAGAGTTTGCGACGAGCGTTCCCGTCGTCGTACTTCTCGGTTTAGCCACGAGCGTGGGCTCGCTTCAAGGCATGCTTCCCGCGGCCACGGCGGCGTTGTTGAACGCGCGCGCGTTCCAGCTCTGGGCGCCCGGGAAGATGATGGAAGCCGTGCAAGAGCGCGTGTTGTTGAGCGCCGAACGCGTCCCCGCCTTTGGCAGCGAAGTGCTCAACGTGTTGCACACTCGATTCAAAGAGCACGATTTCTCACTCGCCGCCGTGCGTCGAGCGTTACACTTACTGACGCTCACGCACTTTATGACCGAGCCTCTCAGCGCGGTGTTGCCTCTCCTCGCGCAGGACGCCAGCGACGCGTGCGCCGACGGCGAAGACAGCGACGACGAGTACGGAGACGCCATCGATCAATTCGCGCGCGCTCTCGAACCCAACGCCATGGAGTACGCGAGACGAAAACACGGCTTCGGGGCGTCAGCAAATGTCGATAAGGAAGAACCGTCGACCAAGTACACGAAGAGTGAACTGAGCGCGGCGCTCAAGGATGTGTACAGGCTTCGCAGACGATGGGCCTTGTCGCTCAAGTGCATTCAAAAAGCGTGCGCGGCGTCCGAGGAAAAGGTGAAAAAGACCTCCATCACGACCATGGCTGATTTACTTTTGGACGCGTCACGGGACGGGTATTTCGGGAAAGATGCCGAGAACGATCGAAGCGCGGGTGGGTCTCTGATGAATGTGATTTGCTCACGCGTGCTCGACGAATTCACGACGGCGGAGATTGGCGTTTTGATTCAATCCATGTTACGCGTGTTGGACGAAGACGAGGTGATGCGCTCGGCGCAGGGGTCGGAGTTACGCTTTCTGTTGATGCGCATCGAGGAAGGATCGTTCGAAGAGGATGACGCTCGAAGAGCGCGAGAGGCGGAGACTAAGGCGACGACGGTGAGGGAGGCGCGAGACGACTGCGGCACGGCGGCAAACGGCGAGGTGGACGTCGAGGCGCAAAAGCGCGCCATCGCGCTCATCTTGGAGCAGAGAAAGAGAAAAGGCGGCGGTGCTGGGTCTTTTAAGGCGACCGCGATGACACCGACGGGCGCGCCGCGCGCTGAGAGAGACGCCGACGCCGACGGTCTCGTGCTTCCGAAATCGCCGCCGCGCGGTCGAAGCGCGCCGGCGCGTCCGGCGACGGGTGAGCAATCCCTCGCGCTCGCGTTGAGAACGCCGACACCGCCCAAGACCGCGTCCGTCGGGAAATCCGGCGCATCGAAGGAGTTTTGTGATATCCTTCGCTCCATCGCGAGAACGTACGCCAGTCGACCACCCGAATCGCTCGCGGCGAGCGGAATCTTTGTCGTCACCGACGTTGAGTGCGTTCGCGCGGCGCTCCAGGCGTCGCCCCGTCTCGCGCTCGAGAACACGCTCACCGATCCGAGCGAACTCTTGCGATGTACGTGCTGTCGACGCGATGAGTACGATTTGAAAGCCAGTCGGCGCGTGCCCAAGTCGCTCCCCGACGCTTCGGCGGCGTACCGCCTTCTCGCGCGCTTCGGCGAACAAGCGCCGATTCACGATTGGTTCCGAAGCTTTTGCGAGAGTCGAACCGGCGGCGCGAACAAACCCACCGCGTCATCCGCGTCGAACCCGACCGGCGGCGCCAGAGGCAAAGGCACGTTCGGTCTTCCGCGCGAGACGCTCTGGGAACTCCAAGCGAGGTTTACGCGCGCCGTCGCCGAGCTCGAGTTTCTCGGCATCGCGAAACCGTATCAAAAAGGTCGCAAGGGTGTCGAATACATGGTTCGAACGGCGTTCCCGCTCGATAAACTCGCCAGGGATTCGCACAACGAGCGCGTCGTCGATCGTCTCGCCATTCGCGCGCCTGAGTGAGCGTCGACTAGTATTTTTAGTGGAAAGAAACGATGAGTGTAAACGAATGTTTCAGCGCCATTTTTTTCGCTCGACGCGTTGAAACGGCGTGGAGAAATCTCGAACAATCTTTATTTTCGTTGGTGGTGTTAATGAACACCATGATTAATTCTTTTTGGTTGGTTTGTGAAATTTTTTTCTCTTTAGTTTTTGAGTCGAGCGCAGAGCGGCGAACGCGGGGTTTCGACCGCTCAGTACTCTTGGCTCGCGGAACCACTCTTCTTGGACTTCTTCGGCAACAAGACGGAGTGAATGTTCGGCAAGACACCGCCGGACGCGATGGTGACGGTGCCCAAAAGCTTGGACAATTCCTCGTCGTTGCGAATGGCGAGTTGGATGTGGCGCGGCACGATGCGCGACTTTTTGTTATCGCGCGCGGCGTTACCCGCGAGTTCGAGCACTTCAGCCGCGAGGTATTCCTACGCACATCGAACACAAATCAAACACACCCGTCAGTCACGTCATCGTCTTTTCATCCCACACCACGCGTCACCGAGCTCGAGCGCCTCTCCCCCCCCCTCGCCTCCCGCGCGCCTCCGCGATTTCAAAAACGCACCATGACAGCCGCCATGTACACCGGCGCACCGGCACCGACGCGCGTGGCGTACTTGCCAGCCTTCAAGTATCGCGCGACGCGACCGACCGGGAATTGCAACCCAGCCTTGGCGGATCGGCTCATCGCCTTCTTGCCAGTCTTTCCTTTACCTCGTCCGGACATCGTTCGTCTCGAGCGTCTCGTAGTGACGCGACGGTCGACCGTCGACGACCGTCTCGACGGGTGAGCGCGGTCGGACCTCTTTCACACTGTGTAGTCATACCGCGAGACATCCGAGGGTGACTTTTACACACCATCACCCAATCAGAATGCGTGTGGACCCATGTGTCCCCCCCGTTCGACGAGTCACATACCTCGAATACGATCGTCATACGTCCACGCCGACGAGCGAGCGACCGACCGACCGACCGCGAACGTTGGGAACACGAATCGGCGAACGCGGTCGGTCGAGGTCGGTCGCTGCGGTGACGACGTCGTCGGCCGCTCGATCGACCGTGACCGTGACGTGAGCGGTCGTCGGGAGTGGTGATTCGTCGGCGAGTCGGGCGTTGAGACGCGCGCGTGTCGATCGGAGGCGACGAAAAGGCGCGAAAGACCAGCGCGAGGGTGTCGATCGCGGTCGTCTCCGCGTGTCATTCCGTGACGACGACGACGACCGACGACGCGCGCGCGCCGACGTGGAACGATCCGCGCGTTCGCGTCGAGTCGTGTCCTCGTCTCGCGCGCGGGTGGGGAGGCGCGACGCGCGACGCGACCACCGCCCGGAGACGCGCGAGAGGAGGTCGTCTCCGACCGACGGTTGGGGGCCAATGGATAAAATTAGATCGATGCGGGACGACCGCGCGGCGCGACGACGCGGCGCGGCGCGACGACGCGGCGCGGAGTCATCGTCGGAATCGTCGTCGTCGTCGGAATCGACGCGCACGACGACGACGCGTCGGTCGAGCGAGCGCGAGGTGCTCGGTCGAGGACGCACGGGCGTGGTGACGGCGACGCGCGGGCCGGGACGTCTGGTGGCGGTGAAGCGCGTGCGCGTGGACGACGACGCGATGGCGGCGCAGGTGCGCGTGGAGATGCGGGTGTTGTCGCGGGCGATGCGCCGAGCGCGTGGTAAGGCGCGGTGCGAACGGGAGGCGGAGGTGAGGTCAACGAAGTCGTCCGGTTTGACCGCGGCGGTCAAAGACGACGGCGGCTGCGGATCGGACGACGACGACGACGCGCGGTCGACGCGGTCGACGATGCGCGCGACCGAGGACGACGACGACAAAGACGACCACGACAAAGACGGTGGGTACGACGGGATCGTCGAGTGTCTCGGGTTCGGTTTCAACGACGCCTCCAACGCGGCGTTCATCCGACTCGAGATGATGACGACGGGGTCGCTCGAGGACGTCGCGCGTCGAGGCGGTCGACTCGAATCGTCTCCTCGCGCCGCGCTGTGCGTCGTTCGGTGTCTCGCCAACGCGTTGTCGTTTCTTCACGACACCCTGCGCGTCGTTCATCGCGACGTCAAGCCGAGCAACGTCTTACTCGACGACGCGGGGGCGTGTAAACTGTGCGATTTCGGATTGTGCGCGCCGGCGGACGCGGCGACGTCGCCGACGCGTCGTCGCGACGGGACCGTTCTGTACATGTCCCCCGAGCGTCTCGCCTCGAGCAACGCGCGGTGTGGACCCGAATCCGACGTCTGGGGCGTCGGCGTCACCGTCCTCGAGTCCGCGATCGGTCGCGCGCCCTTCGACGTCGCCGACGGCGGTCCGCTGGGATTGGTGGTGCAAATCGTCGAGAGCGTCATCGACGTCGACGCGTATCTTCCCGATGATTCCGACGACGACACGCGCGTCTTGCGTCGCATCGTGTCCGCCTGTCTCCATAAAGATTATCGAGAACGCGTCACCGTTCGCGAATTACGCGATCGTCGCGACGCGCGATGGGATTTATCCGCGTACACGCGCGCCGACGTGCGCGCGTTTCTCCGCGCGCTCCCGCCTTCGCGCCACCCTCGTCCGAGTTCACCCTCGGCGTCGTGCGCCTCCGACGAGGACGTCGTCTCCATGTTCTCCTCGTTTCACCGCCGAGCGTTCGACGAGTGAGTCCATTGCTCACCGTGCATTCTTCTTCTGCTTCTTCTTCTGCGTTGGCATCGATTCGTTCCATTTGTTTCATTTTCTCAATTCTTCGTCGCGTCCTCCGTCCGTCGTCGTCCCCACCCCTCACTCGGGCGGGTCGGGCGGTCGGGCGGTATTTTTTCACCACCCACGCGCGCATCATCGTCGCGCCGTCGCGCGAGCGCGTCGGTATCATCAATTATTAATACAACGCATCGATGTCACCAACCGTTCGTCGTCCATGATCGTCACGCGTCGACGCGCGAGACGGACGTACGCGATGCGCGCGATCGTGGCGTGTGCGCGTCGACGATGGCGCGCCGCGTTGTCCGTCGTCGTCGGACTCGTCGCGTTCGCGCGCGTCGACGGTGAGGCGCCCGCGCGAGGGAACGGGGGTGGACGCTGGCGACGAGGACGAGGACGACGACGCGGACGAGGACGCGCGTCTCGGTTTCGAGGCGCGCGCGCGGCGACGGTGACGTCGACCGAGAAGGGTTCTGAGGAGGCGGAGGCGGAGGCGGAGGCGGAGGCGCGACGACGACGGGGGAAATCGAAGACGTTCGCGTTGGGGACGGTGTACGCGCCGTACGAGGACGGCGCGGAACCGACGTTCGCGGGGAAACCTCTGTGTCTCGTGCACGGGAAACCGGCGGTGGCGAGATTGGTGGAGACGATGAAGAAGAGCGAACGGTTGGACCGGGTGGTGGTCGTGACGGATGATTATCGCGTCGTCGAGGCGGCGAAAGAGTACGGCGCGGAGACGACGTTGGTGTCGGCGGAGACGAGGCGAACGCCGAGCGCGTACGCGAGGGAGGCGGCGAAGATGACGGGGGGTGGATGGGATTTGGTGTGCGTCGTGGACGTGGAGGAGTGCATGTTGGACGTGGATTCGGTGGATGCGTGCGTCTTGGCGATGGAATTCGAAGACGAGGATGGGTGCGCGGCGGCGACGTGCGCGGCGGCGACGGATCCCGCGCGCGTCGACGTGGAGACGAGACCAAAGTGCGTGGAAGACGCGCACGGGTACGCGATGTATCTCAGTCGCGCGACGATTCCAGCCGTGGGCGCCAAGGAGCGCGAAACCATGCCGGGCGAACTCGATCTCACGCCGACAAAGTGGCACGCCAAGGATCGAGAGATTCGTCTCAGTCGTCCGCACACGCACGTCTTGGGCGCGATGTGTTACGACGCGGCGTATTTACGATTCTTCGTCGACGATAAAGCCGAACCGACGCCGTTACAGCGCATGGAAAACATCGACTCGTTGCGCATATTGGAAACCGGGTACGGTTTGAGGGTGTGTCATGTAAACTATCCCGCGCCGGCGTTGAGATCACCCGCCGACGTCCCCGAGCTCGAGAGGTTGATTCAGCGACGATTGCTGGCGAGCGATTCGTTCAACAAGAAGACCCCGAGCCGGTTTTTAAAATCTCCAGTCAAGACGCGACTCTTCGTCGGCGCCGGGAAGAAGGACGCAGACGCCGACGATGACGCGACCACGGAGGATTCCGCCGCCGAGGGATCCCCGGCGACGGCCGACGTCGTCGATGTCGACGCCGCCACCGATTGACCGCGTTCGCTCGCTGTATCTGTATAACGCGCTTTGTAACGCTCTGGGCGCCCAAAAAGTCCCAATTCTCTCGTCATCGGCCCTTCGGTCGACCGCACGCCTCGGCGTGCGTCGGCGTCATGCCGCTCCCCCCGCTCGAGCGCGAGTCTGAAAACCTCTTCTTCAGCGCCTTCACGAGCGAGACGGAGGATCGCGAGGATCACTCGTTCAGCGGCGTGTTTTTCACGATCGGGTGCGACAGTCTGTTACCGGTGTCCCGCGTGGAGGTGCGCTCGCTGTCGGTGCGAGGCGATCTCGGACGCGTGCGGGTGTACGTCAAGGCGCCGGTGAAACGATCGAGCGTCGATGCACCGCGTGAGCCGAACGTGACGGAGGAATACGGAAAGTACGCGAGGCGGGACCCGCTCGTGGAGGGATTGTTCGACGAGACGGCGTGGGGCGAGCCGAAGCACGACGAGACGCACGAGTCGAGTCGAGACGTGATGGTGGAGCTAAAATTAAACACATCGATCGTGTTGGAACGAGGCGAGATGGTGGAGGTGTACGTGCACAGCGACGTGCCGGGAGACACGGGATTGGTGTACGATAACGCGACTGATATGATGGGACGGCCCAAGTGCGACGGCGTGTTGCAAATATATCCCGGATTCGCGCATCTGAGTCGCGAACCGTTCGGGAAGACGGCGCCGTGGTACGCCCCGAGCGTGAATTGGGTGACGAGTCTGCGACGGGATCGACGATTCGTCGGGAAGGTGTCGTACGGCGTGCGGTGGATGTTGTGGCAGCCGGAGAAGGAGGCGCACAAGAAATTTCCCGTCGAGTTTCAAGAGGTCGTGCGGACGATGTTGAGAGGCGTTCGAGACGAAGGAAGCGCGCTGAGCGCGTTGCATCCGGACGTGTTGATGTACATTTTCAATAAACACGTCGGGTGGGAGTGGTTCGGGAAGGATGTGCCCGCGCGGCAATTTCCGGCGTTGGCAACGTCGTGTCGGTCTCGCAGCGTCAACGTCATGCTCGACGTCATCATCGATCACATGCGCGAGTACTTATCCCAACCTGAACATGCATCTAATCTGCGCGTCATGGTCGTCGCGTGTCAGATGGTGCGGACGATTGTGAGCAACGGTGACGCTCTTCGATTGTTGCTGGCCGCGTGTTCGATGAATATTCGAATCAGAGCGCTTCTTCATATGGCGAAATCGTGTTACGAAAAGATTTCCGATCGCAAGGGGGAGATGCGATGCGAGCAATCGGAGACCACTGCGGGGAAAATTCCTCCGCGCCTGCTAGCCGAGTGCATTCCGGAGGCGTTGGCGCACGACGCGACCACCGTGAACAGCGTTTCAAGTTTCATTTGTACGTTCGTTCGGAGCAAGTCGGGTTGGGAAGGTTTGCAAATCATCGAACCCGACGTGAACTACGACGCCACGAATGCCGACACTCCCATCGATAAAAACAGCGCCGAGTACAAGGAAGCGGACGCGGCGCTGAGAGAGTTCATGCAGCAACTGCACCTCCCGTCTCCAGTCTTGTTCTTAGAGTTGTCCAGACGGACGTTGCATCACTCGCACGACGACGAAGTGGATTTAGATGATGATTTATCACCAGACGAAGAAGATATGGATTCAGACTACGACGAGGATGACGAGGACATCGTGGACGAATTGGACTACGACGATGAATTGGATTACGACGACGACGTGGACGAAGTCAACGAAGACGACGATGTGGACTGGGACTGACAATTGATTTTAACGATGTGTAATACTGTACAACGAACTACGTCTTCTATTCCTGCATTGAATCATCGAGCTCATCTCCTTCGTCTCCTTCGTAATCCTCCTCTTGTCTATGCATCAACGACAGCTCGTCGAGAAGCTCTTCAATCGGAACTTCGGGCACGTCGTCATCGTCGTCGTCATCCGCAGCCGCGTAAGCGTTGGCGTTGATGGCGTTCTCATCCTTGAAGATTTGAACTTGAGCGCGCGTCTCTTCGTCTTCTTCCAATTCTTGGTAGAAGAGCTCTTCGTCTTGCGCCATGCGATCGACGCCGCCTCGCGATTTTTGCTGAGATTCATCAGCTTCTTCGACTTGCATGCGTTGCAGCCGCCACGTTCTCGCTACGCCGCGCTCGCGTCGTTTACGCCTGCTCTCGGCGTACGATTTTTTCACCAGAATGACGTCCGGTACGACGCCTTGAAGTTTGTCAGAATACTTTTCGAGCTCCGGATCGACGATTTGCAAATTGGACAAGTCGTATCCCATGGCGGTATCCCCCGGTTGTAAAATATTACCCAGGTGCGTCTTGACGAAGAATGTGGTGTCATTCATGCCGAAATCACTCGCGCGAGCGACTTCGATGTCAGCCATGCACAGTTTTCCTTGTCTGGACGAATGATCCACCTCGACGTCGAGGATGACGTATTCAATCATCTGTTTCGCCGCCGCCGACGCCTTGAACGGATAGCGCCAGTACTTTTCGGGATCGATCCACACCTGTCGCATCGTCACTGGATCTGTGAACTGTAACGAGTTGGATACGCGCGTGCACAGCATCACCGGTCCGACGCTTCCGAATTCCTTTGACAGCTTAAACGGCATCACCACCACGTCCTCCTTACACACCGGCACAATCTCCGTCATGAACGTGTGACGGTAATTATACGTGTTACTATTCGCATCGTGCGACACCAATTGTTTATCGGCTCGCGATCTCGTCGCCACCACGCTCCCCAAAAAATCCACAAATCGCAGCGCGTGCGAGCGGTGTCCGTAATAAAAGTCCAACCCATCCGGTTGACTCTTAATCCCGATCGCGTCTCGCTCCATCCCGTGCTTTAAAATCATCTGCTCCAAAAACAAAAACGTCCGTTTATGCTCCACCTTTTGTCTCACCTGCACGCACGCGTTCCACTGATCACTATTTGCCGCGCTTCTCGCGCACGCGTCGCACATGCGCCACTCCACCACGAATTCCGTCACAAATGTTTGCTGCAAAATGGCCCCATTCAGCACCTCCTTTTGAATCGTCAGCTTCGTCTTCAACCGCTTACTGTGCGGCTCCGTCCACACGAATCCCGCGTCGACCAATTTCACCTTTTGCAGTCCCTTGATGCGTTTGATGCAAAACGTGAGCAACTCTTTACTCTCCAAATCCGCCCGAATCCAGTGCTTCGGAGGTTGCAAATACCGCTCGCACTGCGAACAATACTGTACGACGCACGATTTACTGATCCCTTCCGTGATGTCCACCTGCGTGCGCACGCACTCGACGCACATGCCGGACGGATTCGCGCACATGGGGACGCCGCAGAGACAACACAGCACCGTCGCCGCGCCTCCACCGGCATCCATCGCGTTCGTCGCGCCGAAATCCATCGCGCGAGGGCGAGGGTGAGGCGAGGTAGAGACCTGTCGCGCGTCTCGGTCGTCGCGTCGACGTCTGGCGCGTCGCGCGTCGGGCACGGGGCGGGCGTCGCGCCGCGCGAACCGCCGCCGCCGACGCGGTTCCACGTGTCCGATTATTTTGAGTGTGTCGTTTGCGTGATTCACCGTCGTATTCGAGTGATTCGTACGGAATGTACGATGTAGGTGGGTGGGGGCGCATTGGACGGCATCGCGCGACGCGGCGCGACGCGCGCGAGGATGGCGACGTCGGTGAACGCGATCGACGAGGAGTTGGCGGCGCTCGAACGCGCGCTCGCGACGCTCTCGAGCGACGAGGAGGCGGACGGAGGCGCAGCGTCGGCGTCGAAATCGCGCGAGCGGCGGAAGAAGAGTAAAAAGAGTAAAAGGGAGAAGCGCGCGCGACGGCGGTCGTCGTCTTCGGAGGCGCCGGACGTGCTCGTGGGTGGGGAGGATTTACCTCGAATTGAGCCCCTGCCGCGAGAGCTGTTGCCGGAAGGGAACGATTATAAAGGGAAAGGGACGTCGTTTTTGGGCAAACGCGGCTCGGGACAACCGACGGCGAGCGCGGCGGCGAGCGGAGGGACAACCACCGCGGGCGCGCCGAGGAATGAGCTCGAGAGACGGTTGGCGATGCGTAACGATCGACCGCGGTGCGAGGTGTGTCAGATGGATTTCACGAGCGACGCGCAGTTTGAGGAACACAAGCGCGGGAAGAAACATTTGGCCAAGGCGAGAGCGGTGAGCGGAGGAGGCGGCGGTGGAGGACGCGGTGCGGGCGATGCGGGCGGCGGAAGACGGTACGTGAAACCACCCGCGGGGCCTCACTGCGACA